>ERZ1292630.511-Hain-H41-02um-R3-511-length-40260-cov-162_pt1 | contig 40260 bp, 34 predicted proteins | sample MGYA00564408_ERZ1292630 | MGnify/ENA primary metagenome ERZ1292630 (study PRJEB36523, sample SAMEA6512641) | groundwater metagenome | collected 2019-01-08 | study: AquaDiva: Metagenomics assemblies of 32 groundwater samples
CGCTACTCTAATTGAAGAGAGGCAACGTGTCCCACTCATATTGGCACAGAGGGAAAGCCAGAGATGGCTTAGGCTCTTTTGACAGCTCATACGCGGTGCGAGCCTATTCGGCGGTACACGATGAAGACCAGTGATCATATAGTACACATGTCGGGCACACGTAAATCAACTCTGCAATGCGGCCTGGCCAGATTGAATGTTGGAGAAAGTGACGTCGCGTGCCCCCTTGATGAGTGCCCTCTTTCCAATGCCAGTCCTTCAAGTGAAGGGTCTTGATAGTTGGGACCTCCGACGACCATTTCTAGTCCCACTAAACACGGCCGCCCCCCGCCCCCGTGACGTAAGCAGATGCTGAATGATTGCTGCCTGATCGAACTGGATCGCCGGAAAGGCGTCATCGACTATCAGTCGCGCAGAGCTGACTGTAATCTCTGTGGATCTGACCAAAAGACGCCAGAAACTAACTTCTGAAACCCTATGCAATGGGTACCCTCTGGAAGAGGGTACCCATTGATGCCATCAGGCGAAATCTATTGGAGCGGGTGAACGACGCCGACGAAGGTCAGCAAATCGGTGATCTGGAAATCGACGGACTTCGTGGACGGTAAGGTCGGCTTCCAGCTTTTGTTGACGGTGAGGTAGAAGTCCTTATCGGCTTTCAACAGTCCGATGAACACTTCCCCGACGATGCGACTACCGACTGGTCCCATCCGTAAGCCATTTTCGAGCACCTCTGCCTCTTTCAGAATGTAGGACCAGAGCGGTGTGCTCGTCTCCATCCCGAAGGGAGCCAGTTCCGCAAGCTGTTCCGGAGTCAGCACCTGTACCCCCATCATCCGTGCGATGGCTTACCCTGATGGAATGCCAAAATTGACGTGGCGCATGAGGTTACGAGATGCTAACGTTGAATGCCGTCTGATGGCAAACCCGGAGCGGGCCCGCGCGACCCAGGAAGGAGAAAGAGAGGGGTCGACAGTTTGGTATCGATTTTCTTGTTCGGTCGGAAGTTGTCGTTATCAAACTTGAAGAACGTTTGCCAATCAACGAATCGACAGGGCGCCCGCTTGCCGCCGCGCGTGTCCTTGGGATCAGGATCGTTGGGATCGGCCGAATCATCGAAGAGGAAGCCGAAGAACTCGCTGCCCGGAGCCGCTCCGAAGTTGAGCCGATAGTTGGGACGAACTTGGGAATGACCGAATCGATAGGCTGCCACTGCGAATCTGACGGGGATCAGTGGCTCGCGCCTTGGGCTGTGGGGGAGCGAATCTTGACTCCGATCATAGACCCTGTAGTCTCGCGGACAAGTGGGTTCTATGACGTGCAAATTGTTTCGTTCTGACAGATCCTCGGCTGCAATGACTTGTTCGGTTGTGCCGAAAGGCAAGCCGGCAGACCGAGCACCATGACACATATTATACGAACGTGCATTGAACCTCCTCCTCTGGAGACCTTCGCCATATCGACGAGTCAGGTCTCGTTAATGAAATTTGACATGGATTCACTGTGATAGCCATCGTTCCTTCAACTGTCATGTATCCGCAAGAAGCAGGTCTGGAGTAAAGCTTGCGAATTATTCACAAGAGGCCATATTCTTTTTGGAGCAAACTGTATAAGTGTCGTACGATCCATACGCACATGGATCACATTCGTGTGCCTGCTATCTAGGTAATATAAGTATTTATGTGTGACCCTGACGTTGCCGTACCGTAGCGAATAGTTAGGATCTGAATGGCGGTGGTAGTAATTATCGGTGGTGGACCTGCCGGGCTCATGGCGGCGGAAGCGGCAGCCTCAGCGGACGCGCACGTTGAGGTGTATGATGCCATGCCGTCGGTGGGGAGAAAGTTTCTGCTGGCAGGAAAAGGCGGGCTGAATCTCACGCATTCGGAACCGATCGAACCCTTTCTTTCTCGCTATGGCCAGCAACGTGCATTCATCGAGCCTGCGATTCGGTCGTTTCCCCCGAGCGCCTTACGGACTTGGGCTCATGAAATGGGTATGAACACATTCATCGGTACGTCTGGACGAATCTTTCCCACTGACCTGAAAGCGGCTCCGCTCTTACGCGCCTGGCTGCGTCGGTTACGACAAGCCGGCGTACAGTTCCATGTCAGACATCGATGGCGCGGATGGGATGAAGAGGGTAGGTTGCAGTTCACCACTCCACAAGGTTGGGTTCATGCTCACGCCGACGCTGTGGTATTAGCGTTGGGCGGCGGCAGTTGGCCACATCTCGGCTCCGACGCCGCATGGACTCAGATTCTGGCTGAGCACAAGATACCGATCGCTCCGCTGAGGCCGGCCAATTGCGGATTTGACGTCCGATGGAGCGAGCACTTTCGGACGAAGTTTGCAGGACAGCCAGTGAAGACGGTTCAAATCGTCGTGAAGACCACTGACGGTCCGGAAATCCGTCATATGGGGGAGTTCGTCATTACGGCGAACGGCGTGGAAGGCGGCATTATCTATATGGTCTCAGCCTATGCTCGCGATACGATCGCTGCGGACGGTACGGCCACTCTGTGGCTTGATCTCGTTCCAGATCGATCGCTGCAGCAACTCACACATACTCTTTCGAAGCCACGCGGGAAGCGTACGATGGCGACACATCTCACACGGTGCGCCGGTGTCGCGGGAGTCAAAGCCGGTCTCTTGCGTGAAGTGGTGTCCAAAGAAGTGTTGATAGATCCCATTCGCTTAGCTGCTGCCATCAAATCCCTCCCGCTCACACTCATGGCGCCTCGACCACTGGCAGAAGCCATCAGCACGGCCGGCGGCGTCTCATGTGAGGCACTCGATAGCCACCTGATGCTTCGAGCACGTTCCGGTGTCTTTTGCGCAGGCGAAATGGTGGATTGGGAAGCGCCGACCGGAGGATATCTGCTCACTGGTTGTCTAGCGACCGGACGTCTCGCCGGGACCGCCGCAGCCGCGTGGGCTCACGCACATCCTGCACAGCCTGCCTGAGATATCATCCTGTTCAGTCAGGAGTGATGCGTCCGCATCACGCGAATAACCAGCTCCAGATTTTGGAAAACCAGCTGGTGACCATTTCGATCAAGAAGTCGATTGTCGACGGTGGATCAATCTTCACGGAAGGTGATGGTGCTGCAGGTTTGAAAGGAGCGGGACTCGAAAGAGGGGGGGCAGCTTGTGCAACTTGTGTCGGTCCGGTATTCTGAGTGGGTAGGACTGAAGATATGGACTCTTCAGAGATAACCGGCTCAGTTATGACAAGTTTCTCTCTTTCCAATTCCACCATCATAGACGCTTGGGGCCGTTGTATTTCCTCCTTGTACTGAGCCACCTTGGTTTGCAAGGAGACGCTCTCTTGCCGAATATCCACGATCTTACGCGCCAGCTGCCAACTCTGGTTCATCAAGGTCGCCACCTGTGTCTTCAGCGACGCGAGTGCATCCTCCGCTCGCTGCCTCATAATCGGCAGCTGTTCTTCTTCTCGCTGAATCGTGCCCCGCAGTTCGGACACGGCGGCATCTTCACGCCGGTTCGAAGCTTGTAGGCCCGCGATCTCCTGATCCAGCTCCCTGACGTCTCCGCGTACCGCTTCCAAGGCTTGAGTCTGTTCCAGCGTCTCCGCCTTGACCTTTTCGTACGCACCCCGACTGACACAGCCGACCTCCAAGAATACAACCGCGGCGAGCACACAGAAGACAACTCGTTGAACGGCTAGAGACCTGGTGCCGGTAGGACGTGTCATAGGTGATGCCTCATGGGTTAGCCAAACTGCAACCCGTGCGACCGAGTTTGCAGTCGGTCCGGTGAGTAGCTACGCGTAAGATGTACACAGTTGATGGCAATCCGTCAACTATGCTCACCCTCTCTTCGAAGCACGCTTGGATAACCAGTCGGAGTGTGCGTACTATAGGGCCATCATGTCGTCTGATGCGGCCATGTCCATTCGGCTCCCCCCAGAGTGTGAGACCGCTCTCTTGGAACGATTTCTCAAGGCCGAGGCCATGGCGCTGTGGACTGTACGGTCAGCACGTTTACAGGACGTGCCTCCCAACGTCTATACCTTTCTCCGAAAACACGAGGAGGATGAGCAGCAGCATCTGGCACAATTTGAAACCATGATTGGCCGTCAGCCTCGTGAACGGGAACGGCTTCCGTCTGTGCCACGACAATGGCCGGCCCTGGCTGTTCAGATCTATGGCTATGAGTCATTGGGTTTAGAATTCGCGAGGTTGCTTCTACCGCTGCGACCGGACCTCTCCTCGATTCTGGAAGACGAGGTCGTTCACGTAGGGTTCTTCGAAGATGAGGTGCGCCGTATCCTGAGAGGGAAGGGCGAGTCTGCTGAACAGGCACGGATCTCTGCCCGTGCGTGGTGGCGGAAACTACCCCGAACCGTCCATCGATATTTGGAGGCGCCGGTGCTCGAACCATTTCGACTGACACTGGCGACTCAGATTCTCACAGCAGTCGAGCAACGATTTATCGGAAGTGGACTTCTGAAGGATGGGACGGCCCCCTGAAGGAAATCAAGCTTGGCCCGAGGGTAGTCCAGTGACGGCCCCCATCTTGCGGTACTTCTGTTCCCGCCGTGCCAGAAGTTGCTCGACAGGCAGATCAAGCAGATCAAACAGTTGGTTCGTCAGCGCTTTTCCAACCAGGTCGCAGACAGCTCGCGGCTCGCGATGTGCACCACCCACCGGTTCAGGAACAATCGTGTCGATCACGCCAAGCTCAAACAGGTCGTTGGCAGTCATTTTCAATGCGGCGGCGGCATCAGGAATCTTTTCCGGGTTGTCCCAAAGAATCGCGGCACAGCCTTCAGGTGAAATGACCGAATAGACCGAATGTTCGAGCATCAAGACACGGTCGGCCACGCCGAGCGCGAGAGCCCCCCCGCTTCCCCCTTCACCGATGACCACGGCAATAATCGGCACAGTCAAACGAGACATGACAAACAAATTTCTGGCGATGGCTTCAGCTTGCCCACGCTCTTCAGCGCCGATACCGGGATACGCACCGGGCGTATCGATAAAGGTCATGATCGGGCGGTTGAACTTTTCCGCCATCTTCATGAGGCGAAGGGCCTTCCGATACCCTTCAGGGTTGGGCATGCCGAAGTTCCGTTGCATACGCTCTTTAAGAGTTTTGCCTTTTTGATGACCGATAATCATCACCGATCGGTCGTTGAATCTAGCAAATCCTCCCACGATGGCCCGATCATCTCCAAACAGACGGTCGCCGTGCAACTCAAGAAAATCTCGTGTCAGCTCATTGATATAATCCAGCGTGCTTGGGCGCTGAGGGTGGCGAGCCAGCTGCGTTCGCTGCCAGGGGGTCAAGTTTTTGTAAAGCTCGTGTTCGACTTGCGCCAGCTTGGTGCGCAGCTTCCGGATGTCGTTCTGAGAAGACGATTTTCCGCTGGTGGCTGCGGCGGATAGCTTCTCGATCTTCTCTTCGATCTCACGGATCGGCTTTTCAAATTCAAGATAGTCGCGCATAGCCCCGTTCACTTCTCTAGAACAATCAGTCACTCAGCCCAACGCAGATGCCTAGGATAGCAAAGAGAGAGCCCCTTTGCCTAGCACTTCCTCAACCTCCGACACAAAGTGATCACTGGGACACACGGTCAGGTTGGGGAGGGGATTGGTTTCCGCTTCCCAATTTGCATCGGTCCGAAACAACATGGAGATCGTGGTACTACCGGGATGTCGCATGAAGACGTCACGCAATCGAGGCAATTGTTGAGGGACCTCTGGACAATCCATGAGGCTGATGCGGATGCGCTTGATCGCCTGGATCTGCACCTCGGCCAGCGGCTCGATCTTGCTGCCACGGATTTTGGTGCCTTTGTCTCCACGATCGATCGTACCCGTGATACGAACGATCCGTTCCGGTGCAATCAGCTCACCCGCCGTCCTGAACAAATCGGGGAACACAATCACCTCCGTGGTCCCATGCAAGTCTTCCAGTGTGAGGTAGGCCATCCGATCACCCTTCTTCGTCAGCATCGACTTGACCGTGGCGATGATGCCGCAGATCCTCACCTCGCCGCCGTCCCCGCAGTCTTTCAATCCCACGGTCGTCGTAGTCGACAAGGCACTCAGTGTCGCTTCGTAGCGGGTGAGGGGATGGGCGGAAATATAGAACCCGGTCAGCTCTCGTTCGTACTTCAATCGTTGCACTTGATCCCATTCCGCGATCGCAGGCAGCGGGGAAGTCGGCAAGGCCGTTGTGGTGGTGTGGCCATTCAGCTCATCATCGAAGATGCTGGTCTGTCCGAGATCGCGTTCACGTTGTGCTGCGGCGCCCTCCTCCACGGCTTGATCGAGCACTGCCATGAGTTGTGAGCGCTTGGCGCCGGTGGAATCAAACGCACCGGCCTTAATGAGGCCTTCCAACATCCGCTTGTTGGCCTTATGAAGATCAACCCGCCGGCAGAAATCAAAGAACGACCCGAAGGGACCGGTCTGTGTTCGCACATCCAATACTGACTCCACCGCGCCCTCTCCAACGTTCTTGATGGCCGCTAAGCCGAACCGAATGGCGCCGTCATGGACGGCGAAGTGCGTTTGGCTGGCATTCACGTCAGGCCCCAGCACTTTAATGTCCAGGTCCCGACATTCGGTGAAATACCCGACCAGCTTATCCTGGTTGCCCATATCGGTCGTCATCAGGGACGCCATGAATTCGGTCGGGTAGTGGGCTTTTAAGTAGCCCGTCTGATAACACAACACAGCATAGGCTGCCGCATGCGATTTATTGAAGCCATATCCAGCGAATTTTTGAATCAGTTCATAGAGCTTGTCCGCTTTTTTCTCAGGAATATTCTTCTGTTTTGCGCCATCAAGAAACTTGGCCCGCAACTTTTCCATCTCTTCCGGTTTCTTTTTGCCCATCGCCCGACGAAGGATGTCGGCTTGGCCCAAGGAGAACCCGGCCATTTTATTGGCGATCGCCATCACCTGTTCCTGGTAGACGATCACGCCATAGGTATCCTTGAGGATCGGCTCCAGTTCAGGCAGTTCATAGGCAATCGGGATCTTGCCTTGTTTTCGTTTGATGAAGTCGGGGATGAGATCCATTGGACCGGGCCGATACAGCGCGATAATGGCGATAATGTCTTCAAACCGATCTGGCTTGAGGCCCGTGAGGAGATCCCGCATACCAGAGCTTTCAAGCTGGAACAGCCCCGTAGTTTTCCCCGAGCTCAGCAGGGCAAAGGTAGCCGGATCGTCAAAGGGCATTTGATCGATGACTAACGGCGGTGCATCGGGATGCGTTTCGTTGATCAGGGTCTCGGCACGTCGTATCATCGTGAGCGTCTTGAGTCCGAGGAAGTCGAATTTGACCAACCCGATTTTTTCGACGTCCCCCATCGAGTACTGGGTCACAATTTCGTCATTGGCACCTTTGTAGAGCGGGACGTGGTCGGTGAGCGGTCCTTCGGAGATCACGACGCCGGCCGCATGGGTGGAAGCGTGACGGGCAAGACCCTCGAGCGATTGGGCGTTCGCCATCAGCTCCTTGATCTTAGGATCGGTCTCCACCAACTCACGCAAGCGAGGCTCTGTCTCCAGTGCTTGCTGCAGTGTGATGTTCAATTGATTGGGGACGAGCTTGGCGACCTTGTCTGCATCGGCGTACGATATTTCCAGCACACGACCCACATCGCGGATCGCTGCCTTGGCGCCGAGTGTTCCAAACGTGATGATCTGCGCGACGTGGTCGGAGCCATACTTGTCCACCACATAGTTGATTACTTCCCCGCGTCGATCCATGCAGAAATCCATGTCGATATCCGGCAGGGAGACGCGCTCAGGATTCAAGAATCGCTCGAACAAGAGGGTGTAAACCAACGGATCTAAGTCTGTAATCCGAAGAGCATATGCGACAAGGCTGCCGGCAGCTGAACCGCGTCCTGGCCCGACAGGAATGGTGCGAGATCGCGCGAAACGGATGATGTCCCATACGATGAGGAAGTATCCGGCAAATCCCATTGAACAAATCACCATGAGCTCTTCCCTCAATCGCTGCTCGTACACAGCTGAGGCGATCCGGCTCGGGCGTTCTCTCAAGCGCTCCTTAAGGCCCGCGACGGCGAGATGCTCGAGATAGGACTCGCGGTCATTAAATTCTTCAGGAACACGATATTGCGGAAGATGCGTCTTGTTCAGTGGGAGATCGAGGTCGCAATCATCAGCAATGCGGCAGGTGTTCAGCACAGCACCCGGAAACTCTGCAAACGCCGGGGCGATCTCCTCCGTCGATTTGACATACAGCTGATCTGTGTCGAACTTCATCCGATTCGGATCGCTCACCGTCTTTCCGGTCTGCAGACACAACATCAAATCATGCGGCCGCGAGTCTTCCTTCTTCAGGTAGTGACAATCATTAGTGCCCACAAGAGGGATCCCAAGTTTCTTATGGATCTCCATGAGACCAGCATTGGCAATCCGCTGATGATCAAGTCCGTTGGCCTGCACCTCGAGATAGAAATGATCTTTTCCAAAAATTTCCTGAAACTCACCGGCCACCGCTATGGCACCATCCATATCTTTCTGGCCGATGAGATAAGGAATTTCACCGCTTAAGCAACCGGACAATGCAATGATCCCATCGTGGTGAAGCTTTAAGAGTTCCTTGTCAATCCGAGGCTTATAATAGAATCCTTCAAGATATCCTTTACTAACCACCTTGATGAGATTCTGATAACCAGTGAGGTTTCGCGCCAGTAAAATCAGATGATAGTAATCGTTGTGTGCAAGGCCGCTATCCTTCTTCGCATGTCGACTTCCGAGCGCCATGTAGGCTTCACACCCAATGATCGGCTTGACCCCAACCTCTTTGGCTTTGCGATAAAACTCGACCGCGCCGAACATGTTGCCATGATCGGTCATGGCCACGGCAGGCTGATTAAAGGACTTGATCTGCCGGACGAGCGGTTCGATCTGATTCGCACCGTCGAGGAGACTGAACTGAGTGTGGAGATGGAGATGAACAAAAGAGGAAGCCACGAAAAGTACACCTCGTTAATGGATTGTAGTGAGGGCGTAATAAGGAGTCAACGACGGACCTGGAAAAGGGAAATCATCCCGGAAAGAGACGCCATTGAAACACCATCTTATTGTGGGATTGCTAGAGCCGTTCTCCGTACTTTCGGAAGTGTTGCTCCTTGGCGTCAGCGATCCACTTGTCCCGTTTAATGCGATCTGGATCAGTCTCGAGCTTCTTGGCGATCTTCTCGATATCATCTGGCTTCCAACGAGCAATTTGGATAAACGTGTAGGTGCCCATCTTATTGAGGGTCTGCGCAAAAACCGGCCCGATTCCATTGATCTTTTTCAGATCGTCCTTCTGGCTGTTCTTCCCCACCTTAGGTGGTCCTTCATTAGACCTTAGCGTGGCTCTATTCTGACGAGTCAGAGGAAGCCCCACGGTTGCTGAATCCGGTTTCGTGCGAAGAGTCACGCGCAGTTCTTTGAGGCGTTGCTGCAAGCGATCGATGTGCTCATCTTTCTCTGGAATACCCTGAACCTCCTTAAGAAGGGTTCGACGCTCCGCTTGGAGCACATGCAACTCACGGTGGAGGCTCGCAATCTGCTCGTCACGTTCATGCAGACGTTGCTCGTTGAGCAGATGTTGGGAACGGAGTTGGTCCTGTGCGGCACATTGCTCCTGAAGCTTCGCCGTTTCACCTTCAAGCTCTTGCACGGTGCGCGCATGAGTTCTTTCCCATTCCTTGAGCGCTGATTGCTTCTCACGAAGGAGGTGGGTGACCGGCACAAGCTCTTCGATCCGCCTATCACGCTCCCCAATGGACTGTTCCAGTTGCTGGATCACGCCGCGATGGGCGGCCTCTCGATCACTCAGTTCCACTTCCAACTGATGGACGCGGCTCTGCGCCGATTCAAGCTTCTTCAGGCGGGCTCGGAGCTCGTCCCGATCAGCGAGGCCTTCGTTGAGTTGGGCAATATGCTCGCGCTGCACGCGGACTTCCTGCTCCATCACCTCACGCGCTTGCTCAGCGGCCTGACCGGCCTGTTGGGCCCCGCGGAGTTCTTCCGCTTGGACCGCCACGTTCGCATCGAACTCACCGATCCGCCGGTCGCGCTCCGCCATGGCCTGTTCCAGTTGCTGGATCACGCCGCGATGGGCAGCCTCTCGATCACTCAGTTCCACTTCCAACTGATGGACACGGCTCTGTACTGATTCGAACTTCTCCAGCCGGGCTCGAAGCTGCTCCCGGTCGGCAAGGCCTTCGTTGAGTTGGGCGATATGCTCGCGCTGCACGCGGACTTCTTGCTCCATCACTTCGCGTACTTGCTCAGCGGCCTGACCGGCCTGTTGGGCCCCGCGGAGTTCTTCCGCTTGGACCGCCACGTTCGCATCGAACTCACCGATCCGCCGGTCGCGCTCCGCCATGGCCTGTTCCAGTTGCTGGATCACGCCGCGATGGGCAGCCTCTCGATCACTCAGTTCCACTTCCAACTGATGGACACGGCTCTGTACTGATTCGAACTTCTCCAGCCGGGCTCGAAGCTGCTCCCGGTCGGCAAGGCCTTCGTTGAGTTGGGCGATATGCTCGCGCTGCACCCGGACCTCCTGCTCCATCACCTCACGCGCTTGTTCAGCGGCCCGACACACCTGTTGGGCCTCTTGAAGTTCTAGGCCATGGGCGGCCGCCTGTGCAGTGAATTCACTCTCACGTCGGCGGGCCGCGACTGATTCAGTTTCCAAGTCCGTCAACCGTTTCGACCGTATGGCCAATTCTGCTTCGAGCGCCTTCACCCGTTCACCGCGTGCGGTGACTTCTCGCTGGGCTGACGAGTGCAGCGTCTCGGACGACATGATCTTCTGTTCGAGAATCTGCATCCCTGACGTCTTCACCTTCAAATCATGTGACATCGTCTCCAGTGCCTGTTCTTTGCTTCGCAACAGATTGGCGAGATCCCCGTAGGAGTGATCGGGCGAATTCTTTGGGAGTCCTCGCAATAACCAGCCAACCGCGACACCAATTCCTGCCGCGATGAGGAGACATCCGAGCATCTGGCTCATGAGTGTAATCATACGTCAGTCCGTCCTTACATCAGTAATTCGATCCGCTCATTCCGGTGAAGGCTCGATGGCGATCTCCCCTGAGTAAGGGGGCGTGTTGAACCATAGCCGATTACGGTAAACGGATTCGGAAGTCCATGACTGGTCAAATACTGCTTGACCGCTTCGGCACGGCGCCGACTCAGTTGCATATTGTACTCCGCTTCGCCTCCCACATCGGTATGGCCCGCGATTTCAATTGGCGTATCGGGAGCTCTCCGTAAAAGCGTGATGATCTGATCGAGCACCACCTGTCCTTTGGGCGTGATCATCGCGCCCTTGGGTTCAAACTCGATCGAGGATTTCGCCAGAACTTGGTTCAACAGCAGCTGGAGTGCCGACAGAGGAACAGTGGCAGAAGACGGTGCTGCCGTCGATGCTATCACCACACGGTCTTCAATTCGTAAGCCCGCTCGTATCACCGGAGCCAACGCCTGTAAGATCTCCGCCTTCTCACGATGACCGGCCACCTGACCGTTGACCAGCAGCGAACGTCCATCGATGATGATGGAGCCTCGCTCGACCATTACGCCCAAGACCGGCAAGAGTTGCGGCACCATATCCACCCACGCCGCCGTCTTGACCTGCTGATCAACGGTAAACTGGTCGATCACACGCATGCGCGTTTTCGCAGCAAGCGCATGCGCCTGCTCAAGAATCGTGGTCTTACTGCGTTCAGTGGGCAACGACCCGCGAAGGACCAAGCTGCCTTGCTCGAAACTGACATGAAGGCTGGCCGGAGTCACGATCGCGGACCGTGGCGGGGAGGAGAGGTGCCGAGGAAGGCACACCGCGCCGAGAAGCATGAGCGCAACTGCCCCTCCGGTGAGAACCCCTGCACGTCTCATGGGATCAACTCGCTGTGGATGATGAAACAACTGGGACGCACGGCGCCACGGTACCACGTCTGATGATGTCTGTACTAGGAAGAGAATGGCCAGTCAAGCGGAGAAATCAGGAATATGCACCAACACGGTTTGCTGGTCGGGCCTGGTCAATATGAAGCACTGCTAGAGTGGAAAGAACTGGTGGACACTCAACCCCCATCCTCATCAGGGAATCGACTGTCATACCAACCGCAGGCTGATTAGAGCCGCTCCCCATACTTTTGATAGTGTTGCTTCTTGGCATCGGCAATCCATTTTTCCCGTTTGATGCGCTCAGGATCGGTCTCGAGTTTCTTGGCGATTTTCTCAATATCTTCTGGCTTCCAACGAGCAATTTGGATGAATGTATGAGTGCCCAGCTTGTGAAGCGTCTGTGCAAAGGCTGGCCCAATCCCGTGGATCTTCTTGAGATCATCCTCCTGCTTGTTTTTGGTGACCTTGGGCTGTCCCGCTGGAGTGCTCGGTTCGGCTCCATTCTGACGAGCCTGGCGAGGTCCCTCCTTTGTCGGGGCTGCCTTTGCCGGCACTGCTTTTTCACGAAGTGTCCCACGCAATTCTTTGAGACGTTGTTGCAGGCGATCGATCTGTTCATCCTTCCCAGGAATGCTCTGCACCGTTTGTGCGAGTTGCTGACGTTCCGTTTGAAGATCACGCAATTGATGGTTGAGATTGGCCATCTGTTCGTCTCGTCCCTTCAGCTGTTGCTCAGTGAGTAGCAGCTGCTCACGAAGGCGCTCCTGTGCTGCGCATTGTTCTTGGAGCTGGACCACTTCTGACTTATGTTCCTGAACCGTGCGTGCGTATTTCTTTTCCAATTCCTTGAGCTCTGTTCCCTTCTCACGGAGGAGGTTGGTGGTTGGCATGAGCTCGTCGATCCGGCGGTCGCGTTCTGCAAGGGACTTTTCGATCTGCTTGATGGTACTCCGATGGGCCGCTTCCCGATCACTCAGTTCCACTTCCAACTGATGGACACGGGCTTGTATCGATTCCAGCTTCTCGACCTGAGCCCGGAGTCGGTCTCGGCCGACAAGGTCTTTATTGAGTTGGGCGATCTGTTCGCGGAGGACGCGGATTTCTTCCTTTTGAACCTCGCGAGCCTGCTCAGCGGTCCGACAGGCCTCCAGGGTATCCTGGACCTCGGCCGCCTGAGCGGCCGCAAGCGAATCGAACTCACTGACCCGCCGGTCTCGCTCCGCAATGGATTGCTCCAGCTGCTGGATCGTGCCGCGATGGACTGCTTCCCGATCGCTCAGTTCGACCTCCAGCTGGTGTACACGGTCTCGGGCCGATTCTAGCTTCTTCACCTGGGCGCGGAGCTGGTCTCGGTCGGCGAGCCCTTCGTTGAGTTGCGCGATCTGGTCGCGCAGAACTCGGATTTCCTCCTTCAAGATTTCCTGGGCTTGCTCGGCGGTTCGACAGGCTTGTTGCGCTTCGTGGAGTTTGTCCGTCTGAGCTGCCGCATTCGCATCGAACTGACTGATCCGGTGATCACGTTCCGCAAGGGACTGTTCGAGCTGCTTATTGGTTCCCCGATGCACGGCTTCTCGGTCACTCAATTCGACCTCGAGCTGATGTACACGGCTCTGGACTGAGTCCAGCTTCTTCAGCTGGGTGCGCAATCGGTCTCGATCGGCAAGGTCTTCGTTGAGTTGGGCGATACGGTTGTGCAGAACCTGGATGTCCTCCTTTAAGAGTTCCTGGGCATGCTCGGCGTCCTGATACGCCTGTTGGGCCACACGAACCTCGTCCAGCTGGGCCACCGCACTCGCATTGAATTCACTGATCCGTGTATCCCGCTCTGCAAGTGACTGTTCAAACTGCTGGAGAGTTCCCCGATGCGCAGCCTCTCGATCACTCAATTCGACCTCAAGCTGATGGACACGATTACGCACCTTGGCCAACTTCTCCACTTCAGCGCGCAGTTGGTCCCGATCGGCAAGGCCTTCGTTGAGTTGCGCGATATGGTCACGCAGAACCCGGATTTCCTCTTTCAAGACTTCCTGGGCTTGCTCAGCCGTTCGACAGACTTGTTGCACCTCGTGCAGTTTGTCAGTCTGAGCTGCCGTATTCGCATCAAACTCGCTGATCCGACGGTCGCGTTCCGCAAGCGACTGTTCGAACTGCTTCAGGGTTCCCCGATGGGCGGCTTCACGATCGCTCAATTCGACCTCGAGCTGATGCACACGATCTTGCACCTTGGATAGTTTCTCTAGGTTGGCACGAAGGCGATCCCGGTCGGCGAGGTCTTTATTGAGTTGCCCGATCTGGTCTCGTAGGATCCGGTTTTCTTCTTTCAACACCTCCTGAGTGTGTCCAGCGGACTGATAAGCCTGTTGAGCCTCACGGAGTTCATCCAGCTGAGCAACCGCACTCGCATTGAACTCACCGATCCGCCCATCGCGCTCCGCAAGCAACTGTTCGAACTGCTGGATTGCTCCACGATGAACCGCCTCCCGATTACTCAGTTCGACCTCCAGCTGATGCACGCGATCTTGCACCGACGCCAGCTTCTCCAGATGGGCGCGGAGGCGATCTCGGTCAGCGAGGTCTTTATTGAGTTCTCCGATCTGGTCCCGCAGCACTCGGATTTCCTCTTTCAACACCTCCTGGGTGTGTTCGGCCGTGCGACTCACTAATTGAGCTTCGCGCAGTTCATCGATCCGGGCAGCCATGTTGCTATCGAATTCACTAATCCGGTGGTCGCGCTCGACCAGAGACTGTTCGAACTGCTGGAGCGCCCCCCGATGAGCCGCTTCTCGATCACTCAGCTCGACTTCCAACTGATGGACTCGGTCTTGCACCGACTCAAGCTTCTCGACCCGGGCACGGAGGTGATCCCGGTCGGCAAGGCCTTCATTGAGTTGGGTGATGTGCTCGCGTAGGACACGGACTTCTTCCTTCAGGACCTCGTGGGTTTGCTCGGCATTTTGACAAGCCTGTTGCGCTCCGCGGAGTTCGTTGGCCAGGGCGCCGATAGTCGCATTGAGATCACTCACGCGATGGCGTGCCGCAACTCCTTCAGCTTCCACGTCCGTCAAATGTTTCGCTTGTGCAGCCATCTCTGCTTCGAGTGCCTTCACCCGTTCAGCTCGTGCGATGAGTTCTCGTTGGGTTGAGGTAGACTGCGTCTCGGACGACATGATCTTCTGTTCAAGCATCTGCATCGCCGCATTCTTGACCTTCAACTCGTGCGATGTCGTTTCCAGGGCCTGTTCCTTCGCCCGCAGTAAATTGGTGAGCTGCTGGCATTGCTGCTCGAACGAATCTTTAGAGTTCTGCTGCAACCATCTGTTCAGTGTACTCATACGTCACTCAATCCTTAGATCAGTAGTTCGATAGAATAATTCTGTTTGAAGGCGGGTGTGAGGTCTCAGATCAAGGCGGATACATGCCGAACCATCACCGCTTGCGGTCATCGGATTCGTGAGTCCGTTACTAGTCCGGCTCAGTTGCATATTGTACTCTGCACCTGGGAGAGAATCCCCACACGCCTCATAAGCTCAGTCAGCTAACATGAATAGGCCCACTGGGGTTAGACATGTGACGGTACCACATTTTATGATGCATGTACTAGGGTAAGATTTGGCCAGTCTGGCGGGCTTTCGGCAGATGAAACAGCAGGGCATGGGAGTGACCATCAACATGTCGAGTGTGGCTGGTCTGCAAGCCTGCTTCCTGGGCTGGAGTAGCCTGCAGCCCACTCCCTTCAGGCTGGTTCAGACTGCGCTGCTTCCCCTGCCTCTGGAATTTCCAAACTAGCGCGGCCCAGCGTGCCATCGCGGTAGTCGGCGAGGAGAATCCTCGCGGCCTTGTCCCGGTCCAACGCCCCGCCGCTTCCGGCCAGCAGACAGCCGCGCTTTCTGGCGATCGCTTCAACCACCCTCGCACTGGTCAGCCCCTCCACCCCAAATCCATAGCGGGCCGTGAGTCTGGTGGGATACCGAGTCAACAGCTTCCCGGCGAGAAACTCGGCGACAGTTTCATCATCGACCACCGTATGGCCGACGGCATTAATCGTCGCAAGCAACAAACCCACCTCAGGGTCCTTGATCGTCCCCCAAAGCAACCCGGGCGAATCGATAATGGCCATCTGGTCGCCCAGCTTATGCCGCTGTTGAACTTTGGTCACCGCCGGTTCATCCCCCACACGGGCGATGCGCCGCTTCAGGAGCGTATTCATTAAAGTCGACTTGCCCACATTGGGGACTCCCATGATCAGCATGCGCAACGGCTTCACATTGCTGTTGCGATGGGGAGCGAGCTGCTGGGAGAGCCGGGGAATCTTGGCAGCGTCACCCGCACTTTTACACGACAGGGCCACAGCCGAGACGCCCGCTTGTTGGTTGAACCGTTCGAGCCAGGCCTTTGTGACCGCCGGGTCGGCAAGATCGGCTTTATTGAGGACTTTCAGGCACGGGCGTTGTCGGGGCAGACGCAGCTCTTCGATCAATGGATTGGAACTTGCCTGAGGGGCACGCGCATCCAGCACCTCGACAATGACGTCGATCACTTCCATCGTCTTGGCCGCTTCTTTGCGCGCGGCATTCATGTGACCGGGAAACCACTGTATCGACATAATTGGGCATCTTTCTGGTCAAGAAGACAGACTGACAGCGTCGCAGAGAGGGACAAGAGACGTCAAGCACAGGCTCTGCGCGTACAGGCATTCACCATGAGGTCGAGGGGTACCAATAGATCTGAAAATCAGGCTCCGAGAGTAGGAAACAGCGATTTGAGCTGCATGGCCAGGCCCATGTTTCCGCTCACGTGGAGGCGGCCGGTCATCACACTGGCTGGAACATTGAGCGTGCCGTTGAGCAGCTTCTGACAGTCCTCCCCCGCCATGGAGATCGTCACCTGGGAATCTACACCCCTGACTGCACCGTACAGGCCTCATCACTGGAAACATTCGCCGATAGTGGTGGGTTGCATGACTGGATCAAAGGGAGTGTGGAGGTCAAGGCAATGTCTCAGGCCGGGCTTCGTCACGAAGCTTTCGAATAATTCGCTCCAGTTGCCGACGATGAACCCAATGGTGAATGGCCGCTAAGCAATGCCAGTCGTGAGCCGTCATGGGACCGAACCAGGGATGCGGATGGCGCACTCGGCCACCGAGTGTACCGAGGCGAGTGACCGTTGACTCGTACCCGTCCACCGCGTTGAGGAACCGGCCGATCGTCTCGGGACCGCTCTGCGGGCTCGGCTTCACATCCTGAATGCGAACCTCTTGACTAAAGAGACGATCGTCGGTCAGAGCGTGAACAATCTGCGTCATCCCTTCGTCAACAATCCGCAGATGATCGAGCACCATGAACACCGACCAATAGCGGCTGCTGTCCTCGATACCCACGATTCGGTCGATCAACACCGGGCCAGCAGCGTGAGCAGCAGAAACCTTGCCGGCCAATGCCACAATTTTCCTCGCTTCAAACTTGAACCATCTGAGACCAGCACTCAACGAAATTAGCACGCAAGCACAGCGAAACATGATCCGAAGCCAGACCAATTCAAAGGCCGGCAACCCGGCACCGGGTGATTCGAGTTGCGGTTGCACGGTCGGCCCTAACGACATGGTGGCACCTCCTCCGTTGAAGAAACTTTCTGGAGTCTTTCCCGAATACGATATGCACCCGTTTAAAGACCTTGGAGGCGCAGAGTGTAATTGCTTATCAGCTCTCCAGCGAACACCCATCGAGACTGGAATGCTACCTGACTGAAAGACGAACGAGCTTAACCCTGGTACTGAAGGCGCTAAAAAGCGGGGGGGCGTTACGGCTAAGAGCGTTTCAGGTCAACCCGAGAATGTCCTGGCACTGTGTGGGTAAATATGGGCCCACCTTCATGCGGTGAGCCCGTAGGAGTGGAGTGACGTAAACTTCTAGTTCTTACAGGCCGCTATGCGTGCACTTTCTGGTGATCGTCCCTGCGTCTGCGGAGGTTCGATCCAATACGAGTACGCTCGCGCTCATACCCCATGGCGGTAAAATACAACGCGCGATCGAAGAACTGGGCGAGGATGTGCATCAGTTCCAGCTCTCCCTGCAATTGCATGGGAGTATCAGAAAACCCTTCGCGCTGGACGAAGGCGGTCATGTGTTCTCTCGTGGCGGTGATGGCCCAGAGGAAGTGGCTATAGGCAACTCCTTGTGCGGCACGGCGGGCACCTAGCTCTGTATAGCGCTGCTCGATCTCAGCCTCGGTCAGGTCCATCAACCAGTTATTCAAGTTTTGGTAGATCTCACGGGTGCGGGCTTGGAGTTCCTCCGCCGGGACTTTGCGGAGATCACTACAGCGGGGAGAGTTCCACACTTTCTCGCTGAGCTCCCGAGCAAGCTGTTCGGAGTTTTTCTCGATCAGTTTCACCAAACGGCCAGCCAGCATAGCGCACCTCCATAATGAGTGGTTATGTAGGGAAATGCATGGGGTCTCCTCATCGCCATTGAGACATTACTTGAATGGTAGCACCAACGTCAATGACACCTTTGTCGGGGCTGGTAGGTACCGTGCTTCTACCTCGCTAGACAGGAGCATACTGTCCGAGGAGAACGCCACCATTGACCGACTCCACCGCCTCTCTCACCGATCGAAGGATGTCCTCATCTCAGGTTAGGCAATTGGACACCTGTCGCCTTGAACTTACCCCACCCATTTGCTATTCTTCGCTCGCCTTTCATAGTCGATGGATCTCTTCTACATCACACACGATTTCAAGGAGTATTCACATGGCCGGCATCAAGCGGGCGTTGATCAGTGTTTCAGATAAGAACGGAGTCATCGATATGGCGAAGGGGCTCTCCGCGCTTGGCGCAGAGATTCTGTCCACCGGGGGAACGGCCAAAGCGTTGCGCGATGCCGGCGTGAAGGTCACGGACGTCGCGGCCTATACGGGATCGCCGGAGATTCTCGATGGTCGGGTGAAAACGTTGCACCCCAAGATTCATGGCGGCTTGCTGGGACGCCGGTCGCTTCCAGCGCATGTCGAGCAGATGACTCAACATGGGATCGGTCCCATCGATGTCGTGGTGGTCAACCTCTACCCCTTTGAAGCCACGATCGCCAAACCCGATTGCCGTTTCGAGGATGCCATTGAGAATATCGATATTGGCGGCCCGTCTATGCTGCGGTCGGCCGCCAAGAATCATGACGATGTGCTCGTTGTCGTCGATCCTGCCGATTACACACGTGTGCTGGAGGCGGTGAACGGCAATACAGTGACCCCGGCGCTGCGTCGTGAGTTAGCCATGAAGGTGTTCCAGCATACATCACGCTATGACGGATTGATCGCCGGCTACCTGGAGAAACACGCTCAGGCCAAAGAGATCAAGTTCCCGAAAGTGTTGTCGCTTCAGTTTGAGTTGGCTGAGTCCCTCCGCTACGGAGAAAACCCTCACCAGCAGGGCGCGTTCTATCGAGAATTGGACAGTAAGGAGCCATCTGTTTCTCGTGGGAAGATCTTGCATGGCAAGGCCATGTCCTACAATAACTTCCTGGATGCGAATTCCGCGCTCGAGTTGGTGAAGGAATATGAGGAGACGGCCGTCGCGATCATCAAGCACAATAACCCTTGTGGGGTGGCGCTCGGTGAGACACCGATGGAGGCGTACGTCAAGGCGAGAGAGACGGATCCCGTGTCTGCCTTCGGCGGGGTGATTGCCTTCAACCGGCCGGTGGATTTGGCGGCTGCCAAGGAAATCACGTCTACGTTTGTTGAGGTCGTCATAGCTCCTGGATTCGCTGGAGATGCGTTGGCGGAATTGAAGAGGAAGAAGGATCTGCGTTTATTGGATGTGGGTCCCTTGACGAAGGTGAAGCAGGAAGGGTTCGATCTGAAGAAACTGGTCGGCGGACTTATTGTCCAGGATCGGGATCTCGGGGTGTTGCCGGATCTTCGGACACTTGCCGTGCCGACCATCCGTAAGCCGACAGATGAAGAATATGCCGCGTGTGCGTTTGCATGGAAAGTCTGCAAACACGTCAAGTCTAACGCCATCATCTATGCCAAGCCAGGCCAGACCGTCGGCATCGGGGCAGGACAGATGAGTCGTGTGGATTCCGTGAAATTGGCAGCCATGAAAGCGCAAATGCCTGTCAAAGGCTGTGTCATGGCCTCCGACGCATTCTTTCCGTTCCGCGATGGCCTTGATGCTGCCGCCGAAGTCGGGATCACAGCCGTCATTCAACCAGGCGGATCGATCCGAGATCCGGAAGTCGTCAAAGCCGCGGATGAACATGGAATGGCGATGCTTCTCACCGGAATGCGGCATTTTAGGCATTGATAACGATCGTGAGCCATGATGGGTGAAGTAGTTGACTCGTCTCCTGTTGCCACGATTATCTCCCGCACCGTCTTCCTTCCTAACTCGTCACGTATCACACGTTACTGAGGACCTGACATGAAAATTCTCGTTGTCGGCAGTGGGGGACGTGAGCATGCGATGGTGTGGAAACTCGCGCAGAGTCCACGCCAGCCAGTTTTGTACTGTGCGCCCGGTAATGCGGGGATCGCATCATTGGCGAACTGCATCCCGATTAAATCGGACGATATTGCCGGCCTGAAGAATTTCGCGCTCCAAGAAAAGATTGATGTGACAGTGATCGGGCCCGAAGCGCCGCTCGCGCTGGGTATCGTGGACGAATTCCGCAAAGCTCGACTCAAAGTGTTTGGACCAACCAGAAACGCCGCTCGCTTGGAAGCTAGTAAGGTATTCTCGAAGGAAGTCATGGCACAAGCCAAGATCCGGACGGCCCATGCCAAGAGTTTCGAAAAGATTAAGGATGCACTCGCCTATATTGAGCAGCAGACGTTACCGGTCGTAATTAAAGCGGATGGGCTGGCTCAAGGAAAAGGCGTCATCATTGCGACCACTCAAAATCAAGCAAAACAGGCAATCATCGATTCGATGGAGAAGGCCGTGTTCGGCCAAGCCGGCAAGCAGGTGCTGATCGAGCAGTTTCTCGACGGCGAGGAACTGACAATCATGGCATTTACCGATGGCAAAACCGTGGTGCCGATGCCACCAGCGCAGGATCATAAACGGGTTGGTAATGGAGACACCGGCTTGAATACCGGCGGGATGGGCGCCTATTGCCCGGCCCCACTGGGAACGACCGAGATCCAAGATCAAGTCCGTCGTGAGGTCTTGCAGCCGATGGTGGACGCCATGGCGCGGCTTGGTTCGCCGTTTCAAGGTGTACTGTATGCCGGACTCATGATGATGGACGGGACACCATACGTACTCGAATTTAACGCTCGTATGGGCGATCCTGAAACTCAAGTCGTGTTGCCCTTGCTGAAGAATGACTTCGTCGATGTTCTTGAAGCGGTGATAGAACATCGACTTGACCAACTTCCTGTTGAGTGGCACTCGGACGCGACGGTCTGCGTGGTCATGGCATCGGGAGGCTACCCTGGTACCTATCAGCAGGGAATACCGCTCTCTGGACTCCCTACGGCGACAACCTTATCGGACTCCTCCATGGTCTTTCATGCAGGAACAGTCCAGAGGGGAAAGGAGATCGTGACTGCAGGCGGTCGCGTCCTCGGCGTACTGGGTCGAGGGCGAACATTATTGGAGGCACAAGGCGAGGCGTATCGAGTCGTGAAGACGATCTCATTTGAGGGTTGTCACTTCCGAACGGACATCGCACGCCGGGCTCTGAAGACATAAACCGGGACAGGCACTCTCCTCAAACAACACGCTCAGCAAAGACGTCGACTCACCCCGAGCACACCTTCGCGCTACTGACATAGAGCTACCTGGATCTGCCTAACAAAGTAGATCTAGATCCGAACACCCAGGGCCGATCTTCTTCTTGGCCGAGTCGTACGATCTGTTACAATATCTTCCCACAGCGGTCAGTGCTGAACATGCGAGGGACTCAACATGTCTACACCAGCACCTAGTAATGATAGATTATGTCTGATGAAAGGGGAATGGCCATGACACGCCACGTGATGCGGGTACTCAGTACGGTCGTTGGTTTCGGCTTCGCTCTTGGCCTTGTGGGATGTGACTATTGGCCGCCAGCCTTACAGGCTGAGATTGAACAATTGCGGTCGGAGGCCCAAACCTTGACCATGGAGAAGACTCAGCTTCAAGCCCAGATCACCGACTTATCTCAGAGCAAACAAGAGCTGCAGGGGCAGCTTGATGAAGTGAGCCGCATCAGCCGTGAAAAAACCGGCATGATCACCAGCCTTCAAAATCAGCTGGATGCAACCCGCGCGAGGGCATTGAAGGCGATGGCTCCGAAGACACCACCTCATAAAAATCAGGCAAAACCAACCGGAAGGACCGCGACCAAACTACCTACCAAAAGCACCCCGAAGACGTCGACAGGCAAACACCAGACTCCCAAGACAATCGGGGTGCGATAATCGGCCCACGAGCCTATTTTGAAGAGGAGGGCGTCGCCGTACTCGGTGTAGATGTTGATGAGCTGCTCGACGCCGCAGTCGACGTCACTGAAGAAGAAGAAGAAGAAGAGGCAGAGCTTGACGGAGCAGCTGCGGCCGGCTCCTTCTTTTCACCAGTATTATTTTCCCCAGTATTCTTTTCTCCTGAACTTGTCCTACCGGTTTCGCTACCCGTGCTGGATGGAGGTTTGAGCTTGTCGGAGTAGTCAGTGACGTACCAGCCGCTCCCCTTAAACATGATCCCAGGCGATGAAATCAGCCGTCTGATCGCTTTCCCACACCGTTCACAGGTCGAGAGTGGATCGTCTTTGATACTCTGCTTCACTTCAAAACGATACGCACAGCCGTCACACTGATATTCATAAATCGGCACCGTTCTCCTCCCTCTTATCGTTGCAGCGACTGTTCGCCCTCACGCCAACTTCGCGAATGCCTTCTCCATTCGCTCAAGTCCTCTGGTGATAGTTGTCATACTGGTGGCATAGGAGAGCCGGAGATGCTCCAGACTTCCAAAAGGCTCACCTGGAATGACCGCAATTCGCGCGTCATGCAAGAGATACTGCGCCAGGTCATTCGGGGTCTTCAGCACTCCCGAAGGTCCACGCTTCCCCAGCAAGCCTTTCACGTTGGGGAACGCATAGAAGGCCCCACTCGGCATTCGGCATGACACACCGGGAATCTTGTTCAATCCTTCTACGATGGCGGTTCGGCGTCGGGAAAACTCTTCCACCATTATACGAGTAAAGGGCTCCCCAAGACGCAACGCTGCAACGGCAGCCTTTTGCGAAATGGAACACGGATTCGAGGTACTCTGACTCTGGATATTGGCCATCGCGGTCAACAGATCCTTGGGGCCAGCCGCATACCCGATTCGCCACCCTGTCATGGCATAAGACTTTGAGACGCCATTGATGATGACTGTGCGTGCTGCGATCTCTGATCCCAATGAAGCAATGCTGATGTGCCTTGCCCCATCATAGAGCACCTTTTCATAAATCTCATCCGATATCACCAGAAGGTCATGCCCGACCGCTACTGAGGCAATCTGTTCCAGCGTCGCCCGATCATACGTTGCCCCAGTAGGGTTGCATGGGCTGTTCACAATGATGGCTTTGGTTCTCGGCGTAATGAGTCGTTCCAACTCTGGAGCATGAACGGCGTATCCGTCCTCTTCTTTGGTCGGTAACAGAACCGGTGTCGCATCGTTGAGAAGCGCCTGATCTGCATACGAAACCCAGTAGGGGATCGGAATGATGATCTCGTCGCCCGCTTCGAGCAAGGCTTCCGCCAAATTATAGAGCGAGTGCTTTGCCCCGCAGGAGACAAGGATTTGGGACTTCTCATATCGGAGCCCAAGTTCAGCTTGGAGCTTGTCGGCAATCGCTCCCCGTAACTCATCGATTCCGGACGAAGGCGTATATTTCGTAAACCCCTCGCGTATGGCTGCTTCTGCCGCGGCCTTTACCGGCTCCGGCGTGTCGAAATCAGGTTCTCCGGCTGAAAAGTCGATGACATCGAGTCCTTGCGCGGCCATGGCCTTGGCGGTTGCCGCCATAGCCAACGTCGGAGAGGGTGCAATACGACCGACACGTGCTGCCAATTTCATGATTTGAGACTCCGGATACGAGCTTGAAGGCGTCGGGCGATTTCTGGATGAACAAAATCACTCAAACTACCCCCGTGCTGTGCCACATCTTTGATGATTGTCGAAGATAAGTAGGAGTATTCTTCGCTCGGCATCAAAAACACCGTCTCCACCGTCTTCGCAAGTTTTCGGTTGATAAGCGCCATCTGAAACTCATGCTCAAAGTCTGAAATGGCGCGCAAGCCGCGGATGATTGCATGGGCGCCTGACCGCTCAACATAGCTGACGAGCAACCCATCGAACGGTGTCACCTCAACCTGTCCGACATCCTTCATGACCAACTGCACCATATCAAGGCGTTCAGCCAAATTGAAGAGCGGATGTTTCGACGGATTTGGAGCAACCGCCACAACCACCTTGTCAAATACGCGGAGGCTTCGGGTGATGATGTCAGCGTGGCCATGTGTAATGGGATCAAACGTGCCTGGATAAATGCCGATTTTCATGCTGTCACAGTAGAGGAACGGGTGTAGAGGGATAAGGCCGTATCCCCGTAGCGATACCGGCGCAGAAACTGGGTGCATCCCAACGACATGGGCAAGTCGGTTTTCGCAGCATGTTCGATGACTAGCCAGGAATCCATGGCAAACAGATCGTAAGTCCGAGACTCAGCCAATAATGATGGCAGCTCGGATGCCTCCGCATAGGGTGGGTCGGCGAAGACAATATCATAGGGACCGTTCCACTGATTGGGATAGCTGAGAAACTGTTGAACAGTCTGACTCCGCACGGCTATTTCCTCACCGATGTGACACAGCTCCAGGTTTTGGTGTAGTAGTTTTAATGCATCACGGTTCGACTCGACGGAAGTCACGTGTTCTATGCCACGGCTGACAGCTTCGATCCCCACGGCTCCAGTCCCGGCGTAGAGGTCCAAAAAGCGGCCATTCTTCAGCCGATTACCGAGAATTGAAAACAGGGCCTCTCGAACCCGGTCAGAGGTCGGGCGAAGAGCACGTGTTCGCGGCCCGTAGAGTCGACGACCTCGGTGGGTACCAGCGATTACACGCATACCAGAAACATCGTCTACTAAATGTTAGAATCTAACATAGCGTTTTTACAGGGGTCAAGAAATGCGGAATGGAAGGGAGACCATTTGAGTCACAACTGAGTCGGGGAGGAGCACTTAATACTCTTTTGACCGTCTTCTTTCAGAAGACTATAATGCGCTCATTGAGCTTGTTGGTACGTCAAGGGCGAGAGGACCGTCCTGAAGTCCACGTAAGTCCTCATGCGGACCAGACCCCGAGTACGAAACGCTATAATTTACCGAGCCTCGACGGTCTGAGGGGCTCGGGCAGCCAGACTTTTTCTACGGTTGTTGGAGATGGTGCGGTCAATAATGGCTCCACAATTAATGCATTTCCATGCATAGAACACGAGAAAAAAATCGGAGAACCGTTCTAACATCATCATCCCTTTGCACTTTGGACATTCCATGGATCCCTCCCAAGGTGGCGACGTTCACAGCTGGTGGCAAACTTAAGCAAGAGCTGCACCAATTTGTCACGTTTAATAATTTCAATTGGTTATGAACTACGTATTTCCCGTAGACGGGTAATTTCGCCTTATTTGGCGGTACAAAAGAGTCCAGGTCGTCATTTTTTTGTCACCTGAGGTCTTCGTGGCAAGCAAGGAACCGAGAAAGGGCATTGCGCACTGGCCAAAGACCGAACGTCCCCGTGAACGTCTTCTTGCCAAGGGGCCCGAAGCGTTATCCGATGCCCATCTTCTCGCCATCCTCCTGAGAACTGGCCGACGCGATTCATCTGCTGTGCAAGTGGCCATCGAACTCCTCGACCGAATCGGTGGACTGGGAGGATTGGCGGCCTGTGGCATTGAAGAACTCTGCACCATCCCTGGCGTCGGTCCCGCCAAAGCTGCCCAACTCAAAGCCGCATTGGCCTTAGGGAGACGGTCGCTGGCGGCCCCACTGTCCTCTGGTACTCGTATTTCCTCAAGCTCGGATCTGTTCAAACATTTTCACCCTGCGCTCCGCGATGTGAAACACGAACTCTTTAAGGTCGTGCTGCTCGACGCAAAAAATATCGTGATCAAAGAGACCACGGTCTCAGAAGGAAGTCTCACACTCAGCATCGTGCATCCACGTGAGGTCTTTGCCCTCGCCGTGCGTGAATCGGCAGCCGCCGTCATTTTTCTTCACAATCATCCCAGCGGAGATCCAACTCCAAGCCCTGAGGATCGGCGATTGACTGATCGACTGGCAACTGCTGGTACCCTATTGGGGATCCGTGTATTAGACCATGTGATCATCGGAGATGATCGATATGTGAGTTTTGCCGACGAGGGATGGCTGACAGAGCAGCGGAATGAGTACAAAGATCCCTGAGATGATGTCTGACCAAAAACACTAGCCCAAGGAATGTGAGGACACGAAAAGTCTAACCCCATTACTCAACAAGGAGGGCAGGTTATGGACACAACCCGTCTCGAGCCCACCAGAAACGTGGCCATCGTATCCAGCGCCGGTGCCGGTAAGACCTCTCTCAGTGAGGCTATGCTGTATGTTGCTGGCGCAATCCCCATGCTCGGGTCCGTGATGCACGGGACTACCGTTTCCGATTTTGAGCCCGAAGAACTTCGGCATCGCACATCGACAAGTACCAGCCTTCTTCAGTTCACGTGGAATCATACCAACATCAACCTGATTGACCCTCCCGGTGCACTTGATCTTCTTGGTGAATCGCTCGCTGCCTTGCAGGCCGCCGATGCGGTCATCCTGATTCTGAACGAAACCATGGGGGTAAGAACAGAGCTGGCACGGCTCTGGACAAGGATCAAAGAATTGGACCTTCCTAGTCTGGTGTTCGTCAATGAACTTGATAAGGAAGACGCATCGTTTGAGAAGACTCTAGAGATCTGTCGCAAACAACTCGATTGTGTTCCACTCCCTATGACGGTACCGCTCAATCCTGGCATGATCTTAGACGGTGTAGTTGATCTACGACATGAGAGGCTGGTTCGATCCGGGCCGAGTTCCGCCACAGTCGAACATCTATTAGTTCCCCCCTCCCTAGAGGGCATGTTGAATAGAGCGCGCCAGCAACTCGTGGAGGCGGTCGCGGAAAGTGGGGAAAACTTGCTGGAGACCTACTTGACCCAGGGAGAGTTAAGCCAAGAAGACCTTCTGCAAGGACTCCGACGCGACATCCAGACGAAACAATTCCTTCCCATCTATGGCGGATCCGCCACGCATAATGTCGGAGTCTGGTCCTTGCTGGATGCGATAGTCGCCTTATTGCCGTCACCCTCCGAACGTGGTGCGGCCCATCCATGGCACGGCATTCACCCAGAGACTCACGAAGGCTGTGAGCGGAAGGGGAGTCTGCAGGAACCGTTTTCCGCCTATGTCTTCAAGACCATCATCGACCCATTCGTCGGTCGACTGTCCTATTGCCGTGTCTTGTCCGGAACCATCCATGCCGATGCCACGGTGTTGAATGCTTCCAAACATGTACGGGAGAAGCTCGGCCATTTCTACACAGTGTTGGGCAAACGTCATGTGGCCGTCGACTCCGCACGAGCGGGAGAGATCGTGGCGATCGGGAAGCTCAAGGACACGCATACCGGTGACACGCTGTGTCAAGAGACTGCTCCCATCTGTTACCCCATACTGAGCCTACCAAAGCCGATCTTGTCGTTCGCGATTGACGTCAAGTCCAAGACGGACATCGACAAGGTCAGCCTTGGGCTTCACAAACTCATCGAAGAGGACCCCACCCTGGAATTCGCGCGCAATGCCGAAACCAAGGAGATGGTGCTCAGTGGCATGGGGCAATTCCACATCGATTTGGCCCTCGAAAAGCTCCATCGAAAGTTTGGAGTCGATGTCATACTGCACACGCCGAAAGTCCCGTACCGAGAAACGCTCAAGACGAAATCACAGGCACAGGGCAAGTATAAGAAACAAACCGGCGGGCATGGGCAATACGGCGATTGCTGGCTTGAAGTGACGCCGCTCCCGCGCGGCCACGGGTACGCGTTTGAGAATCGCGTGGTCGGAGGAGCGATTCCTCGAAACTTCATTCCTGCCGTGGAAAAAGGAGTCCTGGATGCCATGCATGAGGGACCATTGAGCGGGTTCCCAGTCGTCGATGTGCAGGTGGCCGTCTATGACGGATCCTATCATGCAGTGGATTCGTCCGAGATGTCGTTCAAAATCGCGGGATCAATGGCATTCAAGAAAGCGATAGAGGCCGCGCATCCCGTGTTACTGGAGCCGGTCATGACGGTCGAAATCGACACACCGACCGACGCGGTCGGAGCCGTCATGGGGGACCTGAATGCCCGACGAGGTCGTATTGTGGCTGTCAACGCGCAAGACCATGCCGAACAGATCAAAGCGTTGGTTCCGCTAGCTGAGCTGCTTCGCTATGCGACGTCCCTCAACGCCATGACGGGGGGTCGAGGCAGCTATGTCATGGATTTCGCCCAGTATGATGAAGTACCAAGAGAGTTGGCTGCAAAGGTCATCGAGCGACAGAAGGCAGAAGGACAAGCCGCCACGGCCCATTGAGACCGTCAGTCGAAGGCTTTGAGCACGACATAAAATGCGCGGCTTTCCCGAAGCACGCGAAGCAACAGGGTATCGCCACGCCTGGACCGTGCAATGGCTGACATAAATTCTGCTACGGAAGACACTTCCAGACGGTTGACCTCTTTGATAAGGTCACCTTCGCGGAGGCCTTCGGCTTGAGCACGGCTGTTGGGTTCAACCTTTGCGATGAGCACACCCTTCGATTCACGAAGCTTGAACTTCTCCGCCAGGGCGGACGTCAGGTCTTGGAGGTCAAGGCCAAGTTTCACCTCTAACTTCTCCTCTTGTTGAGGAAGCGATGCGATGACAGCTGCATCACGCCGCTCGGTGAGAGGAACATCCATCGTCAAGCGTTTCAAATCCCGGACGACTTCAATCTTTGAGGTCGTGCCCGGAATCAGCGTCGCGATCAGACGAGATAGCTTATTTGGTGAATCAACAACGGCGCCGTCGATCCGGACGATGACATCACCCGGCTTGATCCCGGCCAAGGCTGCGGGGTCTTTTTCGAAGACTTCGTTCACGAGTACCCCTTCGCCTTCGGTGACTCCGAACTTTTTCGCCAACTCAGCCGTCAACGGTTGAATCCCGACTCCGAGCCAGCCCCGCACAACCTTGCCTTTCGCAAGTAACTGTTCGATGACCTGCTTCGCCATATTCGAGGGAATGGCGAAGCCGATGCCTTGAGCGAAATTAATGATCGCCGTATTGATGCCGATCACCTCACCACGTAGGTTAAAGAGCGGGCCCCCAGAATTTCCAGGGTTGATCGAGGCATCGGTCTGGATAAAGTTTTCGTACCGTGAGAGGTTAATATTTTCTCGACCGATGCCGCTGACCACCCCAAGCGTCACGGTTCGGTCCAGTCCAAATGGATTTCCGACGGCCAGCACCCATTGGCCGACCTTGACGCCGGCGGAATCACCAAATCGTGCACTGGGTAGGGGTCGATCGGTGGTCACTTTGATCACCGCTAAATCGGTGTCAGGATCTTTGCCAACCACATGAGCGATGAGCTTCGTCTTATCAGAAAACCGCACTTCGACCTCATTAGCGTCACCAATCACATGATTGTTGGTCACGATATGGCCGTCACTGTCGACGATCAGCCCCGAGCCGGAGCCTGACGCATTCGGCGTACGCTCGCCGGACCCTTCGTGAAGCCTACTTGTGCTGGTGATGGGAAACAGATTGACGACGGAAGGCTTGGCCTGCTCAGCGAGTTCGGTAATGACGGCTTGAATCTCTTCGAGCATGCGAATGCCGGGCGAGTCAGGCGATAAGGCCTCAGCCACGCCACATCCGATGACAGCTAAAAGGAGGGGAGCAATACAATAGAACCGCACACGTACTGATGGGACTGCGCGGGCTAGCATTGGGCGATATTGTATCTGATCTCTGTCGATGTGCCTATCCTCTATACACCGATCTCGTGAACGACGTGGTGAAGGAACGCTGGCCGACAAACCATGAGACAAGTTGATCGAGTTCCGTTTGCACACCAACCAACACCACGATGTCACCCGGTCGGAACTGAAGATCGTGGGTCGGAGTCAGTAGAAAAGGCCCTCGCAAAACGGCGGCCACGGAAGTGGAGGAACACTGTGGAAGCGCGCTGACCGGCTGTCCAGCCGCGGCCGCCCCTCGAACGACGGTCAACCGCTCGATACCTCCTGAACGAAGTGCCAAATCCTGTTGAAGGGAGAGCAAATTCTGATGGACCGTCTCGATTTTGAGCTCGCGAATCTCGGCATCAACCCCGATCAACGTTTGCTTCAACTCTCGGACACGAGAGATAGCATCGGCAAGTGTCCGATCGATCACGCCGACGACTGAATCGGGATGACTCTGGTCCTGAAGTCGATCAGAGACCTGCACAACGATTTGTTGACCGACCTCAGCCGTCACATCGTCAATACGCTGAAGCAAGGTAGACGCCTGCCAATGGAGCCGAATAATCTGAACCTTTCGATTCACGAGTTCAGAAATCGAGAGAATCATTTCGTAGAACGCATGTCCGGTAATTGAAAGCTCTTTATGTACGCGGCCAAACAGCTCAAATGTCATAGTCTGATAATATATATTATGTAAACTTGCAACTCTTCGCCCGTCGCCAGTCCACCACTCGAATCTCTCACATCGGTCATCCCTATTTCATAGCGGATCGTGGTTCGGAGGTCAATCGTGCAGGAGATTTTGAAAGCTCAGCAGAATCTCCCATTAAGCACACATGATCTTTTAATTCTCTCGTGCTGCCCGCTGATGCTGTTTGCGCGCTCATACTAGTAAAGTGTTACTTTAACTATTTACCTCGGCTTATTATATTATCTGAATGGACCTTTATTGATGTATCCATTCGTCTGTGCCTGGCTAGCACAAGCGGAATCTACTCTTAACATAGACTCCTGACACGGGAGAAAACTTCGACTTCTTGCTGATCCGTTCGGCCCTTGCAAACCAGGTCGACACTCCGTAAGCTGATCCAGAATGACGATGTTTCTCATCTCCTAAATCACGTATGGCAACGCCCCCACGCGACTTCTATCAGGTGCTTGGTCTCCCGCGCACGGCTTCGCCCGACGACATCAAAAAAGCCTATCGCCGGCTCGCCCGCCAGTATCATCCCGATCTCCATGCGGGGGCAAAGAAGGCCGAGATGGAAAAGAAATTTAAAGAGCTCAATGAGGCGCAGGAAGTCCTGACCGATCCGGAGAAGCGGAAGAAGTATGACCAGTACGGAGCCGATTGGGAACAAGCGCAAGCATTCGAGAAAGCTCGTCAGCAGACCGGAGGACAAGGGTTTGGCGGACCATGGGGCTCCGATGGAAGCTACAACCGTCCAGGAAGCGGTGGAGCCGGGAGCGAGCAATTCTCTGATTTTTTTGAAAACCTCTTTGGAAACCGCGGCCGCGGCGGAGCCGGACGCAGTGGAGCTGGAATGCCGGGAGAGGACCTCGAGACCGACGTCCAGTTGGGGCTGCGCGAGGTGCTCACCGGTGTGACGAGGCGCGTGAATCTGCGTGAGCCTCGGACATGCTTGACCTGTCAAGGAAGCGGCACCGTGCGTAGCCGATCGTGCATAACCTGTCAGGGTGCCGGGATGACAACCGAATCCAAGACCATTGAAGTGCGGATTCCCGCTGGCGTGCAAGACGGAACACGGGTTCGGGTTGCCGGAAAAGGCCAGCCTGGAACGCATGGCGGAAAGCGAGGGGACCTGTATCTGCATGTGGTCATCCCCTCTGATCCCATCTTTCGTCGGCAAGGTTCGGATTTGCATGTCAGTCTGCCCGTCTATCCTTGGGAAGCCATGCTCGGGGCAGAGGTGACTGCGCCAACCTTAGCGGAACCGGTGAAGGTCAAGATTCCACCGGGCAGCAAAGCCGACGGGAAACTCCGACTCAAGGGGAAGGGGCTTCCCTCGGCCACAGGCGGGCATGGCGATCTATTCCTGACGTTGCAAATTGTCATTCCGTCAGGTCTCAGCGAAGACGAACGGATGTTGTACGAACGTTTGAGCACACAACGGCATCCAGACCCGCGAATGGAACTTCTCCATAGCGCCCAACGGCGCTAAACCAGAAACATGATCGACCTTGGCAACGCCAAGCCCCTCGCTTGCGTTACGCGGACTGCTATGGCAATCTTCGACTCCAGGGCCTCTCAACCAAGGAGGAATTCATGATATCTCTCACAAAGACGACGGTAGCTGTTGTCGTCGTGTCGGCATGTCTGTTCATGGTGAACACACCAAGTCTGTGGGCCAATGATCCGAGTTATGGTCATCCTGGAGGGGGGCACGGCGGCGGGGCCCACGGCTATGGCAAAGGAGTGATGCATAGCGGGACCGGCCATCTGATCCGGCACCTGCTGAAGCACGACAAGGATATTGGGCTCACGGCGGATCAGGTTGCCAAACTGAAGGACATCCAGCTCAATCTTGACAAAGCACGGATCAAGGCCGAAGCCGACATCCAAATTGCGGAACGTGAACTGAAGGCGCTGACTGACAATGACCAGTCCGATCTCGCCGCGATCGAGACCAAGCTGAGACAAAGCGAAGATTTGCAAGTCGGGCTGCGGATGACATCCATTAAGACACGTCTCGAGGTGATGGGCTTGCTGACTCCAGAACAACGAGCGAAGGAGCAGTCAGAGCACACCAAGATGATGGGCCAGCCCAAGGGCCATGGCACTCCCCATGGAGGCGCGATGCCGTACGGCACGAATCCCCATGGTGCCACTCCCCACGGCAAGAACCCCCATGAGGCAGCCCCTGCACCACCAAGCAACATGTCTGTACAGTAAAGGGACAACAAAGACCGATGAAGAAAGCAATGAAGCTCCAGAGTCATGATCTCCTCGTTGGAGCCGACCGCGCGCCGGCCAGGGCCATGTTAAAAGCCGTGGGTTTTACGGACGATGACCTGTCGAAACCTCTCGTTGGCGTGGCCAATACCTGGATCGAGGTCATGCCCTGCAATTTTCATTTGCGTCGGCTTTCCGAGCGAGTGAAAGCTGGAATTCGAGCCGCCGGAGGAACTCCGATCGAGTACAACACTATTGCGGTATCCGATGGGATCTCAATGGGGACCGAAGGAATGAAGGCGTCACTGATCAGCCGTGAAGTCATCGCGGATTCGATCGAGCTCGTGGCACGTGGACATTTGTTCGATGCCGTCGTCGCCCTATCCGGCTGCGATAAGACCATCCCTGGAACAGTCATGGCCCTCGCTCGGTTGAACCTGCCGTCGCTCATGCTGTATGGCGGCTCGATCATGCCGGGACAGTTTCAGGGACATGATGTGACCATCCAGGATGTCTTTGAAGCAGTCGGCAAACATGCGTCAGGAAAGATGACCGACGCCGAGCTGAAAGATTTGGAAGATCATGCGTGCCCGGGGCCTGGAGCTTGTGGGGGTCAATTCACCGCTAATACGATGGCCATTGCGTTTGAGTTCCTCGGTATTTCACCGATGGGGCGCAATGGAGTACCCGCCATGGACGGTCGGAAAGACGATGTTGCTTTTGAGTGCGGCAAGATGGTGATGGAGCTCGTGAAGCAGAATCTGCGCCCTCGTCAGATTATCACCAGAAAGTCCTTGGAGAACGCCATCGCTGCCGTCGCCACGACCGGGGGCTCGACGAACGCCGTCCTGCATCTCCTTGCCATCGCCCGTGAGTCCGGAATCAAACTGAGCATCGATGACTTCGACAAAATCAATCGCAAGGTCCCTCTGCTGGCCGACCTCAAACCAGGGGGCCGATTTGCTGCCGCCGATCTCTACGCCGCAGGTGGCACAACTCTGGTGGCCAAACGATTGCTCGAGGCTGGGCTCCTTCATGGGAATCAGCCCACCGTCACCGGTCGAACGATCGGTGAAGAAGCAGCGAACGCTCGTGAAACGCCAGGGCAACAAGTTTTGCGTCCCCTCGCCTCCCCCATCAAGCCGACAGGCGGTCTGGTCATTCTGAAGGGTAATTTGGCGCCGGAAGGTTGTGTCGTCAAGGTTGCCGGCCATTCGATGGCCAAGTTCCAGGGACGGGCAAAGGTCTATGAGCGCGAGGAGGATGCCTTCGTGGCAGTCAAAGCGGGGCAGATCAAGCCTGGTGATGTCGTCGTCATTCGGTATGAAGGTCCGTCTGGAGGACCAGGCATGCGCGAGATGTTGGGCGTGACGGCTGCCATCGTGGGCGCCGGCCTTGGTGATTCCGTAGCCCTGCTCACTGATGGCCGTTTCTCAGGAGCCACTCATGGATTGATGGCAGGCCACGTCGCCCCTGAAGCCGTGAAGGGAGGGCCGATCGCGGCGGTCAAGAACGGCGACACGATTACCTTCGATATTCCCAAACGCCGATTGGATGTGGCCCTCTCGCAGAGAGAAATCGCCGCTCGGCTGAAGAAGGTCAAACCACCGGTACCGCGCTACACCTCAGGCGTGATGGGAAAATATGCCAGACATGTCTCGTCCGCTTCGGAAGGTGCCATTACGAGCTAGGCTTGATCGAATCAATCTTCATCTGACCTTCAGAAGATAGTCTTCGCCCTTCCTCACGTCATCATGCATGTACTCGCTGAGGAAGGGCCTCTCGATCTGTTACTGAAAATCCCGTCGTTGGAAGATCACACTCGCCAGGAGGAGCAGAAACGCCGCATAGGTCAACCCATAGGCCAAGGTGAGAGCCATATCAGCCATGCCGAAGTCGAGATGGTGAATCACATGCCCCTTGAGGTTGAATCGTTCGAGATTGGGAAGCGTATAGTAAATGGCATTGACGGCCATCTGGCTGACGTCATCTAATTTTCTAGCAAATTCCTTGAGGTCACCGGACAAATGCCCGATCACATACACGGCAAGGGTAAAAATGGCGCTCAACGTCGCGCTCGTAAACGTGGAGAAGAGCACGGCAACGGCGGTGATGACCATCAGTTCTAAAAGGATGAGGGCCAGGGATTTAAACACCAAACTGGTGATCGGCACGTCCATGACCTGCAGCACGATCAATAACCCCGCCACCATCACCACGGTATTCGCCAGTAATGTAATGACCAACCCACAGTACTTGCCCAGCAGGAACTCATATCGAGGAATGGGCTTCGACACGATCGTATAGATCGTCTTTCGGTCGACTTCCTTACTCACGAGCCCGATGCCGACGAAAATCGCGATGAGCACGCCAAACAGATTGATGCTGGCAAGCCCAAGATCCAAGATCAAACGATGGTAGTCTCCCAACGTGATTCTGGAGAGAAGAATTGAACTCCCGATCATGAGAAGGGCAAAAAATAGTAAGTTATAGAGGAGCTTCTCGCGAAGATTTTCGCGGAACGTATTGAGCGCGATGGAGAGAATTCTCATACGGCTTCCCTCAACTCTGGCTGTTTATTCTTGACCTCTCGAATAAAGAGATCTTCCAGCGATCCCTTCTGAGGAGTCAGCGACACGAGTGTCGCCCTGGCACCTCGAATGATCTCCAGCACCGGCCCCACGTGCTGGCTGCTCGGTAACACCGCCAAGACCTGAGTACCTTGAACGATAACGCGATCAGCCAATTGGCGCAGACGCGCTAGTCCCTCAGGGCCAAGCCCTTCGACCACAACTTCTACTGAGTGGGTCGCACCTTCATCGATTAATTCGCTGACGCGTCCGCATGCCACTTGTCGTCCTTTGAGAATAATAGCAACCCGGTCACAGAGAACCTCGGCGTCATGCAGAATGTGTGAACTGAAGAAGATCGTCTTCCCAGATTCTTTTAGACGCAGGATCAAGTCCCTGATCTCTTTGCGCCCAACCGGGTCCAGGCCCGACATCGGCTCGTCCAGCACCACTAATTCCGGATCGTTGATGAGCGCCTGGGCAATCCCCACCCGCTGCAGCATCCCTTTGGAAAACTTTCGCAATTGCAGATGGCGGGCATGAGACATCCCGACGAGCTCCAACAGCTCATCAATACGTTTCCCTAATGCCACTCCGCGAAGTCCGAAGAGATGGCCATAGAATTGGAGGAACTCAAGACCGGTGAGGTAATCATAAAAGTAGGGAGATTCCGGCAAAAACCCAAGCCGGGCCTTCGACTCCTGGTCCCCGATGGGTCGACCAAAGAGCCAGGCCTGTCCGCTCGTGGGATAGATCAATCCCATCAGCATCTTGATCGTCGTCGTCTTACCGGCCCCATTAGGTCCGAGAAATCCGAAGACTTCCCCTTTATGAACGTCAAGATCAAGACCATGAACTGCCGTGACCGATCGGCCCCAAAACCCAACTTTGAAAGTCTTACTGAGCCCTTCGGTCTTGAGTATCGAGTTGACTATCATAGACATAACACCTACTCCACATCTCCCTTTCTAACCATCGAATCCGACGCCCGATACACACGCATTCGTTCGTTGTGGGTACTGCTCGAGACTTCACCTGTCTTGGGATCGAAGACATAGGATCCACCATAAGGTTCCTCTGGAATCGACTTCAGCATGCCATTGGCGACAAGGTCGACGAGCGCAGCAGGCTTTCTTTTCATCGCCTCTTCATACTGCTGAACGGCCCGTTCGATCATCTGCAGATCCCGCTCCAACCCAACCCGACGGATTCGGTGCTGCAATCGCTCACGAATGAGCGGTTCAGTCGTCTGCGCGAGCATCGCTTCAAGAAACTCGATTGCCACATCCGGGTTCTTTCCCTGTGCATAGAGTCGAGCAGCCAGCCTGGGTACATAGGATGGGGGGGCGCCTTCATGGCCCCACCCTGGAGCCTTCGCCGCGCGGGCCATATATTCCGCCGACTCGAGAGGTTGGCCGAGATGGAAAAAATGGTTGAATCCCAATAAAAATGGCAAGCGCCACGATTGCGGGTGCGACTTCACCCCTTTCTCAAGAAGTTGATTGCTGAGGTCGTATCGGGCGGCCAGCTCTGCCAACACCGTCCCACCCACATCATAGGCATAGAGATATTGCGGGTCGAGGGTCGTAATAACATCAAGGGCGTGATAGAGCCATTCATAGTCCTGGTCACGAACTACACGATCGCCCAGTACCTGCACCATCCGTAACCATAGCAAGTCTGCTCCCAACTGGTGATATCCCAGGAGCGCTGGCTTGAGGACTTCACCTCGCGGTAGTAGGCGGAGCTGTTCCAATTTCGCAGCTCGTCCTCCATCGCGCTGCTCCAATTGATGTTGGGCAAGAATGGCACAACTGAAAAGCCCTGTACAAAGAATGATGGCTGGGAAATGAACTATGGACTTGAACGTTTCCTTGATCATCTATCAATGGGGCGAGATTACTGATCACCTAGGTGACGGCTACTGACGCCACAAGAAACGGACATCCGGCCAGGGCTGGGATTGCCAGCTCTGGCCGGGCATGCCATATCCTAGAAATTTCCTAGAATATCGTGTCATCCAGTAAGCAGTTCGCCACGTTGCTGATATCTGCTACCATGAACCGACCATTGGTCAAAGCACCGGCAGCCGCAGGAGAACCGCTATTGCCATCCAAGTCTGCCTCTGCTAGAGCAGTAAACCCGGTGGTCGGAGCGGTTGCAGGGGCTGCCCCCATTGCTGCACAGGCACCCTTTGCCATTAAATGAACTGCGGGGACAGCTGCCACAAGAGCCGCCAGGCTATACTGATACCGAACCGCACCGGCCGGCACAAATCCAATATCACCAAACGTACCGATTGCTGGGGCAGCCACACCAGCCGCATTCCAACACTGCACCACACCCGAAGGAGCCGCAGCTGCAGGCGGCCATGCCACTAAGGCACCGTTGTTAGGAATGGCGGCGGGAGAAACCGGTGCGGAGAGGAAGCAGCGGTTCTCCGCCTGGAACGCCAAATTCGCTGTCTTGATTGCGCTCAGGTTGGTCTTGCCCTCCGACGTCCGTGACCGCATCTGATACTGAATAAAGTTTGGAATGGCGATGGCCGCCAAGATCCCGATGATCGCCACGACGATCATCAACTCAATGAGGGTAAACCCCTCTTGTTTCCGCATTGCCTTCAACATCGTCCTGCCTCCTGGTTGATGGTTCACTGACGGCCCGTTTTCTACCCTGTCATAACCTGCGGCGCCTCACTTGCCGCCTACCGGTTGCTCTAGCAGGTTTGGTGCCGATCAATGACAAGGCCTAGCGTACCATCGATCCCTGATGATGCAACAACTTAGGAGAAATCAGCGCGGGCGGGGTCACGAAAGGCGCGATTCTCGTTCCGTAATCTGCTCCGGATCGCCAAGAATTGACACTTTTTTGCTTGGGGGACTGACACCCTTCTCCTCGCCCGCCTGCCTGGCGGCGGGCAGGTCTGCGCGTGGTGCCTGTCCTTTTCGAACGGGAGCAATCGCCAGGACGAAGGAATCTGTTCTCAACGGTACGCTGAGATAGTAAGAAGAAGAGACTGGTGACGGAAGTCGTGAATAGACTTACGGAGTAGCGACTGGACTGGATGTCTTCTCTGCTCCGCGGCGCTTGGCTTGCTGGGCCTGGTCCTGATCGCCGGTTCGGACGATGCAAGGAATCAGACACCGCAGTGTGCGGGCCAAAGAGATATTGGACCTGGCTCAACGGAGAACAAAGGAAGCTTTGATTGGTGCCCTTTGGTAAACGCTTTGTGAGACATAACTATCCACCTATTGTCCTCTGCCCTCTTGCCGGAGAACAATCTCGTCATACCTACCAGCTGGTGCTGTCCCCAACGCATGCGCGATATCCTGCATTTCCTCAATAGCGAGCAGGATCTGTTCCAGCGGCAATCGCGCCCAGCGGCGAAGTTGCTCCCGTCGTGCACCTTCGAAGCTGGTCACGCGCCAGTCGAATTCTGATGTGGTCGGTTTATTCTCCGGCATCATCTTCCAACCTCATACGCAAGTGTTCGATATCGATCCTGTCCTGTTCACGGCCCGCCGCTTCCTTCATGGCAATCAGCGTGGGGATACTGACAAACCGAACTTCGATGGTCCCATACAAGGGTTTGATCAACGCCTTGGCGTATTCTTCCTCAAACGGAAATGGCTCATGGACGAAGATATCAATGGATGTTTCACGGTGGTGGTCGCTCCAGAGCTGCAACACCTGCATGTTCTTATCGCGTATCCATCCCTCGCGCGTAGCTGGATCGGAAAATTGCTCAGCCGTGACTGGTGCTACCGGTGTATAGCCAAGTGCGTCGAGCGCGACAAAGGCCCGCTTGATATTGTCGGGGATCAACTGAATGACGAAATCGGCATCCTTGGTAAAGCGCAAGTAGCCATGGGCGTTCACCGCAAGTCCGCCGGCGACCAGATATCGGATACCGGCGTTGTTGAGCGCTCGGACGATAGCTTCAAAACTGCCAAGTTTCACAATGTCGCCATTGTAGCGGATGTGGAGAGTGAATCATAGAATTTGCCAAGTCTAACGAGCGACGCAAGCAACGAGCCTTGATCTGCTAGGTATCTGGCTGATGCTGCCTCAGAGGGTCATCTACGGCGTGGCGGGCTGAGTCTGCGTCTTCTCCGAAGCGCGGCGCTTGGCTTGCTGGATGCGGTCTTCATTGGCTGAATTGGCCAGACCCTGTTCGCGGAAGCGTTGGAGCAGCTTGTCATTGGAGGGATCAATCTCCAGTGAATGGAGCCAGGCATCACGCGCATCAGACACTTTCTGCTGCTTCAAATAAATTTCTCCCAGATGCTCGTAGATGACGGGGTCATCGCCGACTAGCCCCACAGCTTTCTTGATCTCCAGGAGCGCTTCGGCCAGCAAGCCTGATTTATACAAGGCCCATCCGAGACTATCGACGTAGTAGCCGTTCTCTGGCTTAAGCCCAACGGCCCGTTTCGTCAGGGACAGGGCTTGATCAATCTTGATACCGCGCTCCGCATAGCTGTACCCAAGATAGTTCAAGGCATCGGCGTGATGCGGATCGAGGGAGAGCACCGTTTCCATGGCACGCTCCAGCTCGTCAAACCGATTCAACTTGTCGTAGGCCGTGCCGAGGTTGAAATGGAGATCGGCGTTCTTGGGATTGTGCCGAATCCCTTCCTCAAACGCCTGGGATGCCTTTTCGAATTGCTCACTCTGGAAATGGGCCAACCCAAGGACAATATGCGGTTCGGGCTGTTTTGGCGTGAGACGGACGGCCGTATCGAGATGTGTCACTGCCTCAGGAAATTTCTTGAGTCGATAGAGGAGCACACCCAGATGAATAT
>ERZ1292630.255-Hain-H41-02um-R3-255-length-57446-cov-5_pt3 | contig 40074 bp, 33 predicted proteins | sample MGYA00564408_ERZ1292630 | MGnify/ENA primary metagenome ERZ1292630 (study PRJEB36523, sample SAMEA6512641) | groundwater metagenome | collected 2019-01-08 | study: AquaDiva: Metagenomics assemblies of 32 groundwater samples
TCTTTACCTCTGTCTTTTTTGATACAGAAACGGCAGATCTCAGCGCAGAAGCAATGACCATTTTAAACAATTTATTAAACGTTCTTAATAGTGTTGAGGGAACTGTTTTGAGGCTGAAAAAACATGCCAACTTTAAAGGAGTAGATTCAAAGCAATCTCCAGGTAATCATGCCCTTTCAGAAGAGAGAATTAAAACTGTAACGGATTTTTTTATTTCCAGAGGCATATCTCAAGAAAGGATTGAGATTGAAACCCGGGTAGATTCAAAGGTCGATAACGAGAGCGGTGTTAAAAATGCATGGCAAGAAAACAGCAGGGTAGATATTACAGTAAACTATGGTAAGTCGCTGGATAGTAAACAAGTGGATAAAACAGAGATTGATGCTAATTCGGAATCAGATGAGGAAGGAATATATGCTTATCCGTTTATAGAAAAAGGAGACTTGATTCCCGTTAAGGAATATAAGACCTGGAAGATGGTAAATGATATCCCCGAGTATAGGATTGGCTCCGGAGATATATTGAATATAAGATTCTGGATAGGATTAAATGAAAAAACGTATCAGGTTACAGTATCACCTCAAAATACTATATCATTTTCTTATATAAAAAACTTTGAAGTATCCGGGTATACAACGACAGAATTAGAGAGTGAATTCACCAGACAATTAAGTGGCATTTTTAGAGACCCGTTTATTAAGGTAGAAATACCAGATAACAACAAGAGGGCCTACGCTGCTTCAATCTTCGGAGCAGTAAGGACAACTGTACGAGGGGATACAGGCCCTGGTATATATCCACTTCTTGGGAAGGTAAGGTTCTCACAGTTTTTATCACAGCATGGTGGGCATATGGATACTGCTGATTTAACACGTGTACAGCTTACAAGGGATAGGAAAACTTATTTTATAAACTTATTTGATGCCCTTTTTAAATCAGACTTTCGTCAAGATGTTGTAATGGAGAAAGATGATGTGTTTTTTCTTCCGAGCAAGACGGAAATTAAAAACAGAGTCTTCGTAATGGGTGAGGTGAACAGGCCGGGGTTATTCAGCTTTGATAAGAGTATTTCGCTGTTTGAGGCCGTAATAGGCGCCGGTGGACCCACCGTGTATGCCAAGGCCAGGCAGGTACTCGTAATAAGAGGCAGTGTAGAAAAACCTGAGGCTATTAAGGTCAATTTGATGGATATTGTTCAACGGGGCGACTTCAGAAAGGATATCCCATTAAATAATGGTGATGTCGTTTATGTGGCACGAAATATCCTCGGGGACATACGAAATTTTATAAGAGCATTTGGACCTTTTGTTCAGTTAGCGAATTTACCTACAAGTATTTACGAAGGTACAACTTTCCCCAGGATAAAGGGTGTCCCGTTCGAGCGTGATGTAGCTCCATCAATCAGTACAATACAACAAGGAGTACCTACATTGCCGCAAGGAGCCGGTACATGGTCAGGTCAGCAAGCTCAATAGAACCAACAACCAATTTCAATCGAAGATAATTATATGTTTCACTTCACATAGGAACTATTTACTTTCCTGTTTCATATTGCAATCTTTAGTTTATGGCAATAACATATATTGAATGGAGTTTCCATAACCAAAGAATTAGAAACATTAAGACGCTGCAAGACCTTTATTGGTTTTAGTTATCCATATCGGGAGCCTGTAAACAATGGCTAATGGTGTAAGACAAATAGACATAAGTCTGATTATAATGATGATCGGCATTATCCTTATTGGCTGCATCGTTGGTTTTGCTATTACCAAGGTTATGCCCATATTCGTACTTGGGGCCACATTGGGAGTTATGATATTTATAGTAAGTTTTATATGGCCTCCGATTGCCTTGTATTTTTTGGTCTTTTCTATGTTACTCTCACCTGAATTTGGCGAAAGGAGTACACAGGGAAGCGGATTCTCGATTCGATTAGATGACGTACTTCTTGTATTATTGTCGTTTAGCTGGTTTATAAGATCCGCGATTAAGAAGGAATATGGAATATTCCCAAAAACACCCTTAAATAGAGGGATTACAGCTTACATCTTACTCTGTTTCTTCTCAACTATTATGGGTGGGATTTATGGTAAGATAAACGTATCTGGACTTTTTTATGTTCTAAAATATTTTGAATACTTTATTGTTTTCTATATGGCAGTCAATTTTATCAAGACAAGAGAGCAGGTTAAGACCTTTGTAATACTTTTACTGATAACATGCGCGATAACTTGCGTAATGGGCGCCATTCAAATACCTCTGGGAGGAAGGGTAACAGCGCCATTTGAAGGTCAAGAAGGTGAACCAGGCACCTTTGGTGGTTATCTGGTAATGATGTTATCTGTCAGTATAGGTCTTTTTTTGACAAGTGAATCCGGAAGGGCAAAGATACTCCTTGTCTGCTTAATAGGAATAAGCTTAATCGTAATTATGGCGACAGAATCAAGGGCGGCATGGATGGGACTGCCATTTATGTATATAAGTTTCATTATCTTAAATAAAAAAAAGTTGTTTTTAATAGGCACACTGGTTGTCTTGATTGCTGCAACCCCGTTTATTGTACCCCAGAATGTAAAGGATAGATATAGCGGCACGTTTAAGAAAGAAAAGGGGTATCAGGCAAAGATAGGGGGCAAAGACATAGCGTTAGATTCATCTGCGACATTGAGAGTGCTAAGCTGGCAAGGGGTCTTGAAAGATCTTAAATATCACCCTATACTAGGGTATGGCATAACAGGATATTGGTTTATAGATGCTCAATTTTTCAGGACATTGATTGAACTGGGCATACTGGGTCTCTGTATATTCTTATACCTTCTGTACCAGATCGCCAGGTTTCTACTAGAGACACATCGTATTGCAAGTGATAACTATGTAAAAGGTCTAAGCATGGGTGTGTTTGCCGGATTTATAACTCTTTTACTTCATTCGATTGGTTCAAATACTTTTATTATCGTTAGAATTATGGAGCCTTTCTGGTTTTTAATGGGACTAGTAGTTGTGTTATACCATATAGAAAAGAATAAACAGGAAGAACCAGAGAGTGAATCTTCAAATGTACGGGAAAAGGCAGCATATAAGTTGCTTGATCTCAAAAAAGCGTAAAAATATAATTTTCTTTAACATTATTACCCGGCACCTTAAATTTGAAAGCAAAAAGATATAAGTTTAAGCATACCCAAAAGAAACCTGCCAGGAGAAGGTTACTGGCAGGGCTTGGGGTAAGCCATACATCAAAGAAATATTACATTATTTATTTTTTTACCCTTGTAATCATCTTTATTTTATTTCCATTTGCTTTGAAATTCCTGACAAACTTTAAAAAAAATTATGGAAAAGGTTATGGATTTGTGCCAAGGGATTTTGAAAGAGCTGAAAGATTAAGAATACAAGAAAAACCAATCCCTTTTCAGCCAAAAGACGTGTGGCAATATAATGAAGAGCTTGGAGAAAAGAGTAAAAAGTAAAATAAATTTGATCCATATCATTGGAAATCATTGAATTTCAAAGAAAAGAGAGTGAGCAAGGAATTATCAGATGGAAACAAAAGGAAGAAGCGCATATCTGCCCTATAGAAAGAGACTTAAATGGTGGCTGAAGAATAACGTCACTTTCCTTATCATAATAGCGGTAATATGCGTAATCGCAGCTCTAATCTTTGGCATGGAGGCTTATAATTATGAGAGGGTAAAAAGTATGGAGGCAATATTGGATAAGAACATTAAAACTATTCATAGGAAAACCGGGATTACAGACAACGATGTGGAAAGGCTCAAGAAGACACATCCTGGGTTCAATTGGGAGAAAACATGGGACAGAGAAAGATGGTTGGAAGGGGAAGAAAAGGAGCGCGATAGACTGCAAATGGAAAAGGCAAGACAATCATATCAACTTCAGGAAAAAGAAACCCTTTATCAACTTAAGAAAAGAGAAAACAAGGCACGAGGAAGGAAATAATATTTATATAAGAGCAAAGCAAGTTTTTCATCATAGGATAATTATAATGTAACAGAAATATTATTCTGAGACCGGGCATATATGCTTTTTATTCTTGCCCCCGTCGGAACTTTACAAAGATAGGATTAGATACCAGTTCCCCGGGGATATCTATACGGTAGTAAATCTGTTTTCCAGGTTCAACATGATCATCCTCAAGGTTAACCACAAATGGTGTAGTACCTGAAAAGGTATTTATTAGTTCACCTGAACGGATAAGTCTTACCTTAATGGCATAATTTCCTTTATCTGATGATGAAATCTTAATACTTACTTCAGGTGAATTTTTTAATTTAATAGTTTCCCCCATAATAGCTCTGGATGTAGATAAAGAGTCTGAGATAGAAAAATCTTCTAATACGAACATACGGAAATCTTCACCTCCCGCCCGACATGCATACATCCTGCCTTGTTTGAGAGACGAAAGTACCTCATCCTTAGTCTTTTCCTTTACAAGAAAGACTGTAGGGAAATCACCTAACCTCTGACCATTCTCTCCTTCTTTGTGATAGTCTGCAGTTGATATTCCCCAGGCAGGAGCATCTCTTCTCCCAAGGCAGTATTCAAGCAAAACGCTATCCCATTCTTTGCCTGGTTCTGTCATTTTAATCCATGTCCCGTAAAGAGACCCCAATCCGGTGTATCCTCTAGTTATTAACAGCGCCTCCGTATGTGAAGGTGTCTTTACCGTAATGGGTCCTTTTCGAATATTCTCACCAGCCCCGGCTTCCGGGTGTGTCCAGAAAGTCATCCCTCCTTTAGTTTTAACATAATCAATCAGCTCCTGATAAGGCAGATATTCCTGGTCTCCGCTGTATTGATCAAAAAGGGAGCTCTTGAAAGGATGGAATTCGATCAACATTAAAGAAGAGTTCACCAGAATAACTATGCCCAGGATTCTATAATAACCCCTTTTTAACGCTAAAAGAAAACCCAAACATATAAGAACCAGAAATATAGTACTCACCGGCAATAATTGTCTGGAATACAGCGTTGAGAATCCGTTGTGGAGAATAGGAAGGTTTTTGTAATCTTGTGGATTTTCCAAACCCATGATAAGCAGGTGCCTCTCCCAATTATGAGCGGTGAGGTTATCCTTAAGAGGACTGCCGGTCCAATAGTAAAAAGGCGCCGTTTCAGACCCGGGAATTAAGATTATTTCCGGATGTTGTTGAGCCGCCACTTTGATACCCTGAAAGTATTTATCCGCACCTCTGCTATTAACAGACGGCAGTTCTTCTCTTTTTCGAAGGATGTTCCTAAAAGGAAATATCCCATATTCCATAGCCATTCTATCATGATCGTTGATGAAAAGGACGTCAAATCCCCTTTCCTTTGCAAGCTTGATAAGGAAGTTCAAATCATGAGCGCCATCGCTGTACGTTGTACGTAAGTCAATGAGACCGGCAACCTGCTGATAATCTACTTGTTCAGTTTCAAGTTGAAGTTTGTTGGATTCTACTTTTTCTGGATTTCTTTCTTCTGAAATGGACGATAAAAGTTCGTTGTCCACTTGAAATTGAGAAGCTTGCTGGTTGTCGTCACCAAAGTTACTCTTTATACAAAAGCTAACAGAAATCAATCCAAGAACTAAAATACATGCTATTCTTTGTAATATCATCATTTTAGTAATAGATTACGATTATTTTTGTGCCTCTCTGCCGGTTGCAGGAACCTTTAATAAAAGACTAAAGCCTTAACTCCAAAGAGTATATCTAAGGTTTTAGCCTTTTACTATTATTCTCCCGTGAACAATTGCTGATCAATAAACTTTCATACAAATCGTCTATCGCCTTTACCATAACAGATGCATCAAATTCAGGATAGACCCTGGCCTTCCCGTTTTTGCCTAATTTCTCAGACAGATTCTTGTCTTTAAGAAGTTGTAAAATGGCTTCCCCCAATGCGTCAGAATCCCCTGGAGGGACAAGTATACCATTCTCTCCATTCCTTACCAAATCAATTATCCCTCCAACATTGCTGGCGACTATTGGCTTGCCTAAGGCCATTCCCTCAACCAGTACCTTCCCCATACCTTCATTTAAAGATGGTAAAACAAGTATATCAAAGAGGTCAAGTATCTCAACAGCATCCTTCCTCCATCCCGTAAAAATGATATTCTTTCTTACTCCAATAGACTCAGCTTGTCTCTCAAGTCTTGATCTTAAATAACCATCTCCTACAAACACAAAAACCGTATTGCGGAATTCCTTGATAATCCTTTTCGCCGCGGAAACCAGATATTTATGCCCCTTTATGGGAACTAACCTGCCAACCACTCCAACCACATTACTATCTTGAGAAATCCCGAACTCTCCCCTCCCGGCTCCGGCGTCAACACTCATATTCATAAGCCGTTCTAACATCGCGCCGCTGTGTATAATAACATATTTTTCGATGGAAGCTATCCCTTCTTCCAGATGTTCATCTCTTTCCCTGTTTGTCAAGGCGGCAATTTTATCAGTCATGAATGATAACATCTTTTCTGCATATACAAAGATGTTTGTCGTGGTAGTACCATAATAGCTGTGAAATACATGCCCATGCGGGGTATGTATAATTATCGGCACTCCGGCTAAATAGGCAGCCGGCCGGCCTAACGCCCCCGCTTTAGAGGTATGTGTATGAACAATGTGAGGTTTGATCCGTTTTATCAACCGGTAGATGTTAATAAATGCCAGCAGATCGTTTTTAAATGATAACCGTCGTACCAATGAAGGCAAAGCAAATAATCTAACACCTTTCGTTTCTGCCATAGACATATCGAGAGCTACCGCCTCCTTTTCCATAATACTCATGTTGGATTCCAGCGAAAGGCCATGTGCCAGAAACACCTCATACTTCTCATGGTTCATTAAAGAAACGGTGAGTAAAGTAGTTTCTGCAGACCCGCCTTTATCAAGGCGAGTAATGATATGCATGACTCTTGTTTTTCTCAAAATATTCTTAACCAAATGAATTATAAGAAGTGTCTCTTATACCAATGTTGAAAGACTATCAGGTTCCATAGTTGCCATGAAGTATCTATTTTCTTACTCAAATGTTTTTTTATAAGATAATCTATTACCTCATATTCAAAGAAACCCTGTTTATTAATGAAATCACGGGACAGAAAATCATCGATTAAAAATTTCAACTCCTTTCTGAGCCAGACTCCGATCGGCATTTCAAATCCCCATTTGGACCTATTATGCAGCATAGGAGGTAGTATGTCTTTAAAGGTTTCCATTAGTATGTATTTCCTTTTCAGTCCTTTTAATTTAACATTACCCTCCATTTCAAAGGCAAATTCAACTACCTCGTGGTCTAAAAAAGGAACCCTTACTTCTAACGAATTTCTCATGCTCATCAAGTCAACCTTTGTCAGCATATCCCCGGGCAGGGAGGTTTTAACGTCTACATAAAGCATTCGATTAATATTATCACCTGCAAATTCATTTAACTTTTGAGAAATAATTCCCTGGCCTGTCTGGAAAGATATCTTATCCCGGAAATGATGCTTGATCAACTTCCGTCTTATATCAGTAGGGAATATTTCCTGCCATCCGTAAAATCTTTCTGCCAGGGAACCACTCATACCCCTGGTAAATTTCTTGAATCTTCTGATATACTCTGAATGTTTCTTATCTCTGGAGTCAGGAAGAATGTTTATAAATGGTTCTATAACCTTTTCCTTTAATACGGACGGTAATAATGAGTAGTACTTAGCCAGAAATTCCCCCTGGTACATCCGATAACCCGCAAATAACTCATCAGCTCCATCCCCTGCCAGAGCTACGGTAACATGCCGTTTAGTCTCTTGAGAAACTACGTATGTCGGAACGGCTGAAGAGTCGGCAAATGGCTCGTCCAGTGTCTCTAAAACAGCAGGGATTGAATCGAGTATATCTTTATAATTCAACCTGAACTCGTAATGTTCGGTTTTATTAAACCTGGCTACTTCCCTGGAATATCTGGTTTCATCAAAGTACGGCATATCTTTGTAACCGATAGAAAATGTCTTGACCGGCCTTTCAGAATTCCTGGCCATAAGGCCGACAATGATACTGGAATCTATTCCCCCACTCAAAAAGGCGCCTAATTGAACATCAGACATCAGACTTTTCTGTACTGCATTCTCCATTAAGTCATATAATTTCTCTTTGTAAAAACCTATTCGTTCACTACTTTTTCCTGGTTTATTTTGTAAAGGAGTAACAGGTGTACTAATATCCCAATATTTTCTGGTTACCACAGTTTTTCTTTCGGCCAGGAGATAATGTCCGGCTTCAAGTTTTCTTATATTCTTAAAAATAGTTTTTGGCGCCGGGATGTAATTAAAAGTCAGATACAATTCCAGGGCAGTCCAGTCAATCTCCTTAACCACATCATGATCGCATAGTATACCCTTAATTTCTGAGGAAAAGATTAAGGACTCCCCGTCCCAATAATAGACAAGGGGTTTAATCCCAAGTCTGTCCCGACATAACCATAGTTTCTGCAAACATTCATCCCATATGCAAAAGGCAAACATCCCATTAAGTCTTTTCAAGCAATCGATCCCTTCCTCTTCATATAAGTGTATGATAACCTCCGAATCTGTATTACTCCTGAATCTATGTCCTTTCGCCTCTAATTCAATCCTGATTTCCTTAAAATTATATACTTCCCCATTATAGACTAACCATATAGTTTCTTCTTCATTACACATAGGTTGATGACCGGCATCTGACAGGTCAATAACGCTGAGACGTGTATGCCCTAAACCCACTTGTACTTTTGAGGCTTGAGATTTGGAATTTGAGCGGACAAATACACCTTCATCGTTCGGCCCGCGGAAGGCAAGAGATTTACACATCCTTTTCAGAAGAGCCTCATCAACTATTTTATTTCCATAACTGAGCTTACCACAAACACCACACATTTGTTTTCTATTTACATTAAACGAAAAAAGTAAGATAATGAATCCCCCTTAGTCCCCCTTTACTAAAGGGGGACTAAGGGGGATTTGTTACAATCGTTTATATCACATCATCCTTTGCATAGCACTAATCAAACGTTTGGCTACTTGTTCCCAACTCATTTGTGTTTCAGTCCACCGGCGCCCCTCATCCCCCAGCCGTCTTGCAAGATTGTCATCAGTAAGCAAACACTTTATTGCGGAGGCAATATCCTCTGGACTATCCGGGTTGACTAAAAGGCCTGTTTTCCCATCCCGTACAGCATCAGAAACACCACCGGAATTCCCAGCCACCACCGGAATTCCACTGGCGCCAGCCTCAAGAAAAGAAATACCAAACCCCTCAACAAGATCTAGACGTCCCGGTATTTCTCTACTGGCCATAACATAGATATCGCAAGAGGTATACATGGGGGGTAATTGATTATTGTCAATAAAACCTGTAAATACCACCTGATTTTCTAAACCAAGATCTTGTACCATCTTTCGTAACCTCGTTTCTTCAGAACCTTGACCTACTATAGTGTAATTTGGCGTGAACCCTTGTTTCTTTAATATAGACAGAGCTTCAAGGACATGATCATGCCCTTTGTTCAAATCCAAACGCGCCACAGTAAGTAATCTTTTTTGTCTATTTCTCTTCTGATAATTCGTGACAGGTCTGAAACGCTGTGTATTCACGCCATTTAAGAGCACTTTTATACGGCTTTGCTCCACTCCCAGAGACACTACCAGACGAGCGCTGTAGTTGCTGACAGGGAAAATTCCTTTGGCCTTACGAAGGGCTGCAATACGCCACCCCTTTAAGTAGTATTTCAGACGCCGTCTCCAGGACTTTTTGTCATCACGGATTTCAGTCCCATGAACACTGACAAAATAGGGTACAGGTATCAACCAATACCATACATGGCTGATTAGAGACGTAATCCAAACAACATGCAACACTGCATCAATCTGGTACTTCCTTAGTATCCATGGAATATATATAAGAAAGGCTATATAGCGTAAGATCGGGAATGATGGGGTGCGAATTATTTGATAAAGGCAGCCATGATCAAAGGCTTTGGCATTGGGAATCCCGGTTGCCAAAACAGTTACCTGGTTTTCCCTGGTAAGGAAAGTAGCTAATTCCTTTGTGTAAGCCCCAATTCCCCAACTACGAGGTGAAAAATCCGATCCTACCACTAAAAGATTCATGCTATGTTTCCCTTTCTCAGTAAAGCCATCGCCGTGAATCTTCAACTGGTAGTAACTTCGTATTACATAGTTCACTGCGTATTAACCATTCCAAAAGTCTTTCACTCATTCGACGTCCTCGCGTTATTGATTTAATTGCAAAAGTTCCTCGTAAACTTTTTCAACCTTTTGTACCATAATATCCACTCCAAATCTCTCTTCTACAACCTTTCTTGCATCTATACCCATCTGATATGCTTTATCCCTATGACAAAGCAAATCTATAATAGCATACGTTAAAGCCCTGGGGTTTTTAGGTGGTATAAGTAAACCTGTTTTCCCGTTATCCAGAACCTCTTTTATACCATCAATATCAGTAGCTACAATGGGTTTCATCATAGCCATTGCCTCCAGGAGGACAATAGGCAACCCTTCCAGTAAAGAAGGCATAACGAAGATATCAACAGATGTCAAAACATCCTTAATATCATTCCTGAAGCCGGTAAAAATTATCTTTTCTTCAAGCTTCAGTATTTTACTTTTCACCTTCAACTCGTCCTTTAGCTCTCCTTCTCCTACAATAAAAAACATTGCTTCCGGGATCTCTTTTAATACATCATGTACTGCCTCAATAAAATACTCAAAGCCCTTCTGCCAAACCAACCTCCCTATAGCCACAACAACCGGCACATCATCTCCTAATCCAAACTCTTTCCTGAATCTTGACCTTCTGCATGCAATTTCCTTATCTGGTATACAGTATTCATCTTTCTCTATACCATTATAAATTTTGACTACCCTTTGGGGTTCAATCTTGTGTTTCTCTATCATCGCTTTTTCCAGGGCATCAGAGACAACCATGAACCTATCTACAAAACGTTCTGAGAATCGGTTAAAGAGCTTGTATATTAATTTTCTTATTGGATTTACATCAAAGCCTTCTACCGGCATAGGAACAGTCGAAACAACAATAGGTGTTCCAGATAGTCTTGCAGCCATTCTGGCAAAAAAATCTGCACGGGCACCCTGACTGTGGACAATAACTATCTTCTCATTTTTCATTAAATCAGCCAACTGGAAAATTACTCCGGGATTGAATCTTTTTCTCATATCCACAGATTTAATCTGTACCCCACTTCCCTTAATCTTTTCTATAAACGCCCCTGTCGGCAGACAGGCTACGATTATTCTGTATCGTTCAATAGACAGCCTATTAATTATCTGTGCGAAAACCCTCTCCCCGCCACCAAATTCCATATTGTCAAATACATATAAAAGATTGTATCTCATAGAGTTTGTGTCTCACAGTACTTTATTACAAACAATATTCAGAATTTCGTTGTTTTCTCTAATAGTAGTATTTCTTAATGTCATTCGATTTTATAAATCTACTTTGCCTACGCGGTTTATGATTGCGTGTCTGACGGCCTTGAGCATTACCAACCACTCGTCCAGTTTAATGCCGCGATGGAACAGTATGGAATCCATTATCATCTTTGGTATCCAAAAAATTGTGTACAAAGGAATACTGGTCACTTTTTGAAGCAATGAAGCATTCTTGCGAACAACCAGCAATTTGTTACGGTAAAGATAGTAAATCCGTTCCAGAGTTTTCGTTCCTCCCCTTGTCACATTATGTCTGACAACTACACCGGGATCATATAAAATCTTATATCCCTTCTTCTTCGCTCTAAGGCAAAAATCAACCTCACCGTGAGAAGTATAGTAATCTCTGTCAAAACCCTTTAGTTTTGAAACAACTTCACTCTTTATGAGCATACAACACCCTATAACATAATCACATTCTACCAAACTACTGGCATCAGTCTCACTATACCGTCCTAGCCAGAGATTTACAAAACCAGCCCCATGTGCAGTTTCATTAGGCTTCATATCATATACAGTTCGCGGGCCTATGATTCCAGCGGCAGAATGGCCCTGGAGATATTTGATCAAGATGTTTAGACCATCACTGGGCAATAAAACGTCATCATCTATACTCAAAACATAATCTGTATCGGGATTAACACGTTTGAACAATTCATCCCTTGATGTATATACACCAAGGTTTTCCTTACTTTGTATCATATTCAATACCTTCCATCCTTCTTTCTCCATCTCCATGAACATTCTACCAACCTCTCCCTGCGTGCCGTCGGTTGATCCATTGTCCCATATTATGACTTCCATTCTTTTTTTGGGGTATTCAACCCTTCGAATAGAATGAAGACACTTGACTAAATCTTTCTTACCATTCAGTGTTGGAATAACAATGGAAATAAAGGGATTTGTATTTCTTCCTTTTGATATCATACTCGTTTTATATATATTGAAGGTAAAACGTATAACTTATTGTAAATTGTGTGTCTGATATGTTTGTATGAGTAGATTGTACATTGCCTTTATTCAAATGTAATAGTATGAAAGGCAAAAAGCAGGAGTAACAGAATAAAAGTGTCAAAAACCTTATTAGAGAAAACCATAATCTTTCCAACTTTGCTTATTAGTTTTGACTAAGGGTATTCAAAATCACATTACGATAGACAAGGAAGTCATTAAGGTGTTTTTTCAATATGTTAATAACGATATATTCATCCACCTGATCATAACGGTGAACTACAATATTTCTGAATTTTGCCATATTTTCCATCATCTTGAAAATCTCTTCTTCTATAATACCTTTTTCATAAAGCACCCTGAAAGTATCGGCATAACTCCTAGGGATACGATATCCTTTGTCGGCTATAATATGGTTAGCAATATCGGCACATATTTCTATCATTATCTGTAATGTTCTTTCCACAATCCTCTGGGTTTTCTACTCCCTACTATAGTCTTCCACAGAGATATTTGAGAATTCTTTTATCTGTTTTAAATGCTCCTCAAGTTCAGTAAGCTTTCTAAGAATTAGGGCTTTATCAACCAATGGAATACCTCTTTTTGTATATCTCCATCTCTTTTATTGAAAAATCAAAATATTCTCTGAGGGTTAGGGATTCGAATTTATGTCTCAGAAATGGGGAACTGTCAACCAAAACCTTTTTCTCCTCTAATATCTTTGCCCTAAGAGGAAGAGATGCAGTATTTAGTATTACTAGGTCTATCTCGTCAGTGTTTAAAAGCTCAATAAGATTCCCCAGGATTTCCATCTTTTCTTGAGCGGTATTACCTCCATTTGAAAGATACACTGCAATGTCTATATCACTTAAAGGGCCACATCTGGCCTTTGCAAGCCCTCCAAAGAGATAAGCAAAAACTACCTTTGGGTGTGAGTCCAGGTAAGTTTCGGCCTTATATATATGCTCTAAAATTTTCTCTGGAATTTTATGGGTCTTTATCATTGCTAAGAACCTCTATTTATATAAGTAAAACTAACAAACGATGACTAATAAGTCAACTAACAATTAAGGCTTTAAGTGGCTCAGTTTGTCAGGAAAGATATTAGAAAATACTTCTGCTCTATCATACAGTATAGCTGCCAACACATATCCTTAGTTACAGGTTTAAGGAATGGCGAGTGGCCGTAGGTATCTCCTTGGCCGTTTCCACCGACAAGAAAGCGCAACAAATAGAGTAGAAAGGTTACGTATTTTACCATTTTAAAAATTCACTGCAAGTATTGTTAAATATGTGTTAGATTTCAAAAGAACAATTAGTCATAAAAAGTACCCTTTTAAAACTCAGATGTGAAGCCATTTCTTTAATAAAAATCTTTACATCCAAATCTAATTCCTGTACATTTTCTTGATTAATATCGACATAAAGAGGGATCAAGATAAATGGTTGATACAAAAACAACTAGAATGAATTTGGTTTTCCTGTACATAATATTTTTATTAGCTTTAGGGCTTTTTTCAGCCTTTTCTCTCTGTCGTATTCAACAGCCGGTAACGCAAGATGAATTGAATTGGTTAATAGCCGCTAAGACTTTTTATGCAGATGGCGCACCACTACATTTAATTTCTAACAAAGTAGTAACTTACTCACCATATTTGTACTTACACAGTGTAGTAGCAGCGTTCAGCCTTTTTGGAGAAAGTGAGATTGTTGCACGTTTGCCAGGGGTTTTCTCCGGGTTACTTGCAATAATTATGGTCTTCCTTATTATAAAATCACTTTCTAAAGGTAGCCAGGCTGAGGGTCTTCAATGGGCAGCCATAAGCAGTCTGTTATACGCTATCACACCTGCCGTTGTTCAAGGCGCTGTAATAATAGACATTGACAATACCATCCTTGTTCCAACCATTCTTTTTCTATACTGGACTTTTGTAAAATATCAAGAAAAGGAGAATTATACATGGGCTATGCTTATGGGACTGGCGTTGTCAATTGCATTGTGGGGGAGAGTAACTACACCACCGATCATTGCACTCTTATTATCTTTTTACATTTTGGTCAGCAAAAAAGTGATTAAAACAAAATTGATTTTCTTTTGCGCTATTTTTGCTGGAGGTTTTCTTTTTGCGGCTTCATGGTATCTGTACTGTTACAGTACAGATATCCCTTTTTTTGGGGTATTTATATATACTCTTAGCTCATTCCAGGGTAAAGGCCACCTGACACTTTCTCAATTATTACAAAATCTTGTTTGCCTTATACTATGGCTTGGTATTTTTCCTTCATTATTATTCATCATTTTTACGATACAGAGATGTATAAGTTGTTTAAGGAAACCAGAAGTTTGCCTGAAGGATATTTTCTTATGGAGTGGTGTTGTTCTCGTGATTGGTTATACTCTGGTTGGTGGAGCAATTTTTGGATATCCTAAATATCACATCCCTGCAATCCCGCTTCTATATATCTACATCGGTATTACTCTATCCCAATCCGGGTTGGATTTTGAAAATATCCGTTTAAAAGTATTTTCTATCATAGTAGTTATAGCTTTAGCTTTTATTGTTCAATACATGGTTGCAGGAGATGTACTATATATATTCAGGTATACGTTACGTAATGCAATTGCATTTGCGTTGCCTTTATATCCGATATTGAAAAACACAGTCCTTAAAATGAGCTTCTATTCCATAATATTTGCGGTGACGTTTGCAATTTGCCTGAAAACTTCATTTAAAAAAGTATGGATTTTGTTACTGATTCTATTCTCAATCGGCACAAGCATGGGAACCTCGCTTATTCAAAGCACTGCAAACTATCACACAGGCTATAATTATGGAGGAGAGGGAACTATTGAGGCCGCTCAATTCATTCGAGAAAATGTGCCGGCACAGAGTGTTGTATTTGCTCCCAGCGAGATTATTTATTATTTGAAGTTACCCAAATCTCCACACCTGCTTAATCCATTATGGACAGATATAAGTGAACTAAGGAAACGTCTTGCGGACAAAAATACTTCCGCTCTAGCGTACAGTATAGCCACCAACACAACCCGGCAAGTTCAGACGATATCTTTCACTAAAGAAATTCAAGAACTTCTACACCAGGATTTTGACCAGACTAAGATAAAGAATTATACAATTTGGATAAGAACTGGTTACTGATTTTCATAAGAATATGGTATGGCGGACTAAGTATAAACGAGGAATTTGTACTGAAATGATACAACTAAAGAATTTGAAGATACTACTCTGCCAATCAATTGAGATGGGAAGTACTGAATAGCTGCAGAACACGATATTCCTGGTTTTGATAAACAACAGGCAGGTCAATCTTCGGCTTTTCCTTTTCTTGAATCATGTAGTGTATTCCATTGGATTTTGCAAAATCCAAAATTTCATCTATATTTTCTGATTTGTATATGCGCTCTCTTTCTACAAATCGTGTATACCACTCTTCAGCTAATTTCCCAGAAAACATTCCAACCGACCCGTCTTTGAAGGTAACGAATAGTGATCTCAGGGCGTATATTCTGAAAGATGCCCATGCACCAGGTGGTGTCATGAATACATCAGCAGGGGCTGTATTATGTTTGGCCCACTCACAAAGATCAAGCATTGCTTTTCGATCAGGAACCCCGGCACGTGGTGTTTCAATATCTGCCGATAGGATATTTTTTTTGGTTGATTTTGAAGAGAATGGAGGGAGTCCTGACAATAACTCTCCAAATCTTCCGCCTCCTGCAGTAAGAACAAGAAAGATGGAAAATAATATTGCAACCAGACATGAACCAACTGATTTTTGTTGAAAAAGCCGGCGAAGACAAAAACCTGTAAGGATCAGTGAAAAAAGGAAAATGTATCCACTTATTCTGAGAAGATCTATTGCAAAGAGGCGCGGCACCAAAGCAGTCTGGAGAGGGCCTAGAAATGCCAACAATGCGGCGGTAAATCCCATGAAAATTATCCATTTTACCTTTTCCTTTTCTGCATTTTCACGTACAAATAGAAATCCTATTGAGCCTAATGCTACCGGCAGTGCATAGAACTTCAGAAGATTCGACATAAGATGTCCCCAATTAGGAAAGACTGCTTCTCCTACACGAAATTTAAGTATCTCCATCCTCAAAGGGACATCATCTTGTTGAAGACCCCATTGCAGGATGTAAGGAGATAATCCAACAGCAAAACCAAGAGAGATTGCCAATAGATGGCGAAACTTGTCCTGATAAGGAAAGTATATTATCATGGCACCGGCAACCAGCAAATACAAGTGCAAGGCTGAAATGGGGTGTATGTTCCCAAGGATTCCAATGGCAAAACCAAGGGTGAGTATTGCGATTGTATTTCTGTGCAGTTGAAGCGTGGCGCCCAGTACCCAGGGGGTTATGGCAAGAATTATAGTTCTGGGTAGTAAATGAGGGATATATATTCCCCACCCTGCGCTTCCAAGATCTGAATTAACACGAAAAGAAACGATAGCTATGATTAAGGCGGTTAACCGGTGCTGAACTAGCCTCCAGGCAAACCAGTAAACTCCTGCACTATAGATCAATAGGAGAACGGAAGATCCCGACAACATCAGCAACCGTAGATTATCAAATACTTTTAATCCAAAGGCAAGAAAAAATGTATAGGCAGGCGGGAAGTATCTTTTCAGGGAATTTACGGTGAGATCGTTGGTAAAAAGAGTCGTATCGTTCCAGCTGAGAGCTAACGGAATCCAGTTGGCCTCATCCCATGAACCCAGAATAAAGCCGTCCCACTTGAGCCAATACCTGCTCACGTAAATTACCACGAATGCAATCAGCGTGGCAATGTATGGTAGATGGCTTCTCCACTCAGAATAAGAAATCAGAGATTTCATTTTATGCATATTACATGTTGATGAGCCATATAGCAGACGAATCTTGCGTGTTAGTTTTAAAAAGACTTTGAATACATATATTTTCCCCGTTGCATGGAGGCATTTCTGCAATGTGAACACATGGCGAACATGGAACTTTATTATACATTACCGTTTCTTTAATATCCGGTATTGGCCTCAAAAGAGTTGATGGATCTGTTGGTCCCCAGAAACTTGTACATTTTAAGCCCATAAATCTTGCATAGTGCAGGAGCGCTGAATCTATTCCCCAGAACTCGCAACAGGTAGAAAGAGTACAAAGAGATTCAATAAGGGACAACTTTCCACAATAATTATTGAATTTAACAGAAGGGAATTTAACGGAAATATTTTTTATTACATTATCAGCTAACGTGTTCTCGCTCATGGTACCCAGGAAGATGAGTTCTACCCCGTCTTGAAGACAGTCATATTTTTCAAAAACAGATAACCATTGCTCGGGAGTCAGCATGCGTTCCCTTGATAGCTCAGAGCAGCCATGTCCAATAACAATACGTCCCTTTTTTTCTCTTTTTTTATTAAGATTAAGTACGCTAAATAATTTCTCTCTACATGCCTGAATAGTAGCCGGTTGAGCATCCAAAAGATGAGCTATGGCATCATACCAATAGTATGTGGGTGAAAATCTTTGAAAAAAAATGAGATGTGTATTCAAATATTTACGCCAGAATACAGACTCTAAATAGAACCCTATCCGGTTCCTAGCACACGTTAGAATAGAGAAGATAGTAGTAAGCCGGCTATATACTTCCAGGTCGATTACGGTATCTGTCTTGAAGTTTTTGATAATACAAGTTAAGGTTGTAACGACCAGACGGAAGAGGGACGAATCATCTATCGAATCAATGCGATCAAATACTCCAAGAGTGTGGGCTGATTCTTTAATCGAATTCGTTGAAATAAGTATGAATTTTGAAGATGGATGACGGCTGCGCAGGCCAAGAATAGTAGGGTAGGCAACCACAAGACTACCACCCCCCAGCATTTTGATAAAACAAATATCACCCTGGACTTGTAAGGCATGATCACGTCTAAGTATGAAACCAAGAAGTATTACAATCGGTTTCATAGCGAACATGAGAAACCCGCCCAAATAACAATCAATCAGCTTTTTAGTTTGAAGTTTCATCAGATATTCCTTTAGAAAGGGATTCTCTTTTTTGTGCGATCCAGAGCCACTCACCCAGTTTTAATGGCAATGCAATTTGTTTGATTCCCTGCGGCAAATGTTGATGGATCCAGCGACAGCAATTTTGAACAGATAGCGGACCAAATCTACTTCCAATTGAATAAAGATAATCCAAAGGTAATGTTTTTGTCAAAGCAGAGAGTTCTATAGTTTTCAGATTTAGTTCCCTTGCTAACCATTGAACCGAGGATTGAGAAAAATAAAAGAGATGCTCAACCTTATATTGCGGCCAGAATGCGTTCAACAGCTTGCGTGAAAGAGAATCTACATTGGGGAAGGTGGCAACAACCATTCCTTCTGTATTCAAATGTCGGGAAACCAGTTGCTCTAAGTTTTGTTTTGGTTTTCTCAAATGTTCTAATAGATCAAATAAAAAGATTACATCGAAACACTCTTTTGTTTGATACGCAAGCCATGTTTCGACACTTTTAGTTATCAAATTGCATTTGAGGCGCTCATAGTTAGATAAACATTCTTCATTCGCTTCAATCACCGTAATCTCAGCTTGACACCATTTCTCATTTATGGCAGCTACCAGATCACCCTCTCCAGAGCCAATCTCTAATAGTTAACGTTTTGAAAAATCCACGTTTAGCCGTTTGAGTAAAGCTTGAAACCATGCCTTTTTTGGGCGTTGGATGGAACTTTGCCGTTTTTGGTAGTCGCTCGAATACTCAGAGGCCAGCCAATCATCAGAAGGTTGAGGGGACAGAAATTCGCAGCCACAATTCATACACTCACATAGATACAGATGCTGCTCATTCCTTACGGCAAAAGAACGTAATATTTTACCGGTACCGATTAAACAGAGGTTACATTTATTGAAACCTTCCTCTGCATCATTTACAACCCGATGTTTTTGATTCATAGACAATAATTTTATCTAAAATTCAACTCTGTGAATTAAACTTTCTTAATTTATTCCTTAGTCAATACATGGCGGTAATTTCTACAAGCGAATTTTAGAGATTCCCAAAAGTTTCTGCGCTCACTTCTAATATAATTGTAAAAGTAAATAATCCCAAACCACCAGGTGAAGAAACAGTTTGGTTTGATGTAAATGAGTTTCTTGATCAAGTGGAAAGTCCACGGCCAGAGGACGGCTGTTTGAAAGAGTTTTTGGAGATTTTCCATTTCATGTATATTCTCTACATCTAACTTGGAATCAAGAAAGAATGATTTTGAAATAGTATTACATTGAAAATGCTCATCCAAATAACCTCTCTCGAAAGCATAATCGGTCAATTTTGTTCCTGGAAATGGTGAAAAGAGTGAACACCATGGATAATCTGTCTTAATTCTGATATTCAACTCAACCGTAGCAAATGCGTCTTCAAGTGTTTCATCCGGCAGACCCATGATATTGTAAGTTCTAAACTTGATTCCAGCCTTATGCAACAATTCAGCGGCCTTGATAATCTGGTCATCTTTCAGTTGTTTTTTCAGGACACGGTTACGCAACGATTCGTTTCCACTTTCAATACCAAAGAAAACAGATCGACAACCTCCCTCTGCAAGATGAAAAGCGTATTCCTCATCTGAAGCCACAATATCTGCACGCACCAGACATATAAAATCCAACCCTATTTCTTTCTTAAAGATGGGAAGAAATCGATAAAGCCAGGACTTGCTCAAGCCAAACACATCATCTGCAAAATATATCACCCGTACATTCGTTTCTTCCTTCAGTCTCATACACTCTTCTATAACTTTCTCAATACGGCGGATACGAACGTATTTACCTTTACCTTTATAAAGTTCACGCATCGCATCTTCAAAACAAAATGAACAATGAAATGGGCAGCCGCGTGAAGTGATAACGTTGCGTACAGTACGGTCCAATCTGGATCCCAACGCGTCGTAAAGATGACGATCAGGAAAAGGGTAATCATCCAGGTCTTTCCTGAGATTTCTGAGAGGTGTCTGTACAAAATTGCCATCCTTTTTGATGCACAAATTTGGAACTCTATCAATCGGTTTTTTAGCATCAATCAGGTTCATCACTTCTAGTATTGCCTCTTCTCCCTCACCCCGCACCAGCATATCAATGGAGGTTTCTTCGCCAAACTGAGGGAAAAAAGTTGGATGGGCGCCTCCAAAAATATTAGGAATCCCGTATTCACGTTTGATATGGCCAGCCATTTCTTTAGCCCATTCATGGCTGCCAGTCATGATGGAAAACCCTACAATATCCGGGCGAAATTTAGTGATGGATGATGCAAAATCATCCAGCGTTTCCCCAAATGCTAACTGACATTCATGACCATGCTTTTTTACAATTGAAGAAACATACATGGGACCCAGGAACTCATATTCTATATTTTGCAGAAAAAGAAGTTTTGCCATACTTACTCATAAAGGGTTTTTAGATAATTGATAGTTTAAACTGTGTTAATAAGCATACTAGGTATAAATATATTATGATCAGAATCAGATTCGTTTAATACCTTCCAGCCTTCCTTTTCCATCTCCACAAAGATTTTACCAACCTCTTTCTGTGTACCGTCGGTTGAGCCATTGTCCCATATTATGACTTCCATTCTTTTTTCATGGCAAAACACTAACAATATCTTTTCGAGAGATCATAATATTTCATTCTAAACAAATCATAGAGCATAAAAAAAGAATCTTTTATAATATGCACCGTGGAGGGTGGTGAATTTAACCATCTTACAGGCACTTCCTTTGTTCTGAATCCCTGTCGCCTGGCAATTAAAAGGATTTCAACATCAAAGGAAAATCCTCTGATTATCTGTTTTCTAAATACTTTGTCTGCGGCATTCCTTTTGAAGCATTTGAACCCGCATTGAGTATCCTTAATGCCGGTAAAAACTATTAATTTTACAATTTTATTGAATAGCTTTCCCATACTTCCGCGTATGAAGGACTGGTGTATTTCCACTTGTGACTCCTTCAACCCCCTTGAACCAATAGCCACGTCATGACCTTTGTCCAACCAAAAGAAAAGTTTTTCGACTTCACTTATTGGTGTTGACAAATCTGCATCTGTAAACAGCACAAAATCTCCTTTTGATTCCAGTACACCTCTCCTTACAGAGTATCCTTTTCCCATGGTGGTTTCATTTTCTATTATCGTTAGCTGATACACCAACTGTTCATATCTTTTAACAACTTCAATTGTTGAATCTGTACCGCCATCGATGACAACTATGATTTCGCTTTTGAAATCCTTCGTCTTCAAATAACTTATTATATTTTCAAGTGTATTGCCGATTCTCTTTTCTTCATTGTATGCAGGAATCACAACAGACAAATAAATTTTATCTTTGTTGTACATGAGAAGAATTATTGCTAAAATTTTCGAACAGTAATATTCCCTACTTTTGCCATATCTTCTAACTTATCAATATTATCATTTGTCTTTTCACTTACTCCTACATATATATGATAAATTCCTGGCTGTATTGTTATTGGCAATTCGACCCAATATGCTTCACTAATACTTTCTTTCTTATTCCAGGAAGAAGTTGGATAAAGTCCGTAGACAGGTTCATGGTCATGCTGGAAGACAATATTCCCTCTTTCATCCACAAGTTTAATTAACATATAATAGTTGTAGTCAGTCTCTTTAGTTGCCTTCCAAAAGTAAACGATGCGAAAAGGTATCTTAGGTCTTATTGTTGGTGTATTCAAAGAATATCCCCAAAAGTCAATTTCGTTATTCAACTCAACATCTACAATATGAGCAGGCTTGTCAGTAGTCAAAGCAATATTATTAACACCTGATTTATCTTTATAGCCCTTCTTCAAGATGGTATAGCCGTCTTTGAAGTGGAATACTCCGTAGTTACGTTGAAACAGCAGTTCTTTCAAGATTTCATTGAACTTTTCACGCTGAATTCGCGTTCCACAGTAGGGTTTGGCTAAGTTTATAAATACATACTCAGGTTCTTCGCTTGGAGGTAGAAAACCAAATGGGAAATGAAAATGAAAAACCTTTTCCCTATTGGAAAAATGTGCTCCCAGATTACTGGCAACCGAGATTGATGCATCTGGTGGAATTAATTTAAACGCTTCTTTCGCTGCTCTAACACCTTCCTTCTTTACTAAGAATTCGTCAGAATATGGATCTAGAGAATAAGGTAAGGGACCATACAAAACGCTGCTTACTATACTCGAGAACAATATGACAGATGAAAAGGCAATAACAAAATTTGATTTCGAAAAGGTACATGTTTTTTCTGCAATATTCATAGTAAAGTTTTGTTTACTTAATAAAAATCTCAGGCCATATATACTTGAAATAAAAATAAAAGGAGTGATGGTTGCTGTATAAAAGAAACGAATAGTTGACATGAAAATATTTTGTGACAACATATTTCCCATAATCATTGAGAAACCGATCAGGAAAGTAGGGGGGTGAAAAAGAGAGATAAAACATAATGGCAGTAGCAATAAAGCGATATACCCCATTTTTTCCAGAATCAGGATTTTTTTCAGGATAAAGAGTGGATGCAGGAGTATGGTTGAAATAATCTCTCCTATACTACTTCCAAGATCAGAATAAAGGCCAAAAGAGCCTGTATTCAGTTTGGAATCTTCTCCCGATGTTATGTATGGTAGAAAAATCCAATAGGCAAAGTAGAACCAGGCCAGACTCATACTAATTGTGATGACGCCGATCTTCTTCTTCCTTTCATAGAAGAAAATATATATTCCTAAGAAAAAGACTATAGGAACAACATCTTCTCTGCACAACAAGGCCAGCAATAAGAAAATAAAATACTTGAAATAAAATCTTTTGTGAAAAAAATAAAAGGTAAAAAGAATCAGAGGGGTCGCAATATTTACTGGATGGAAATCATACAAATTGGCAAACTGCAATGCCGGGTATAGAAGATATCCAATACATAGAGAAATGGCTAATAAATTGCTGTCAAGCTTATCCTTTGCCAGCCAATAAATGGGAAAAACTCCCGATGACAGTAATACGCTTTGTAAAATAAGTAACGTAATCGGATCACTGTAAATTTTATAAAAGGGGCTCAAAAAAACCAGAATGGGGGTCATGTGGTCTGTGAAAACATTTATATTATTATAAAAAGAACTTAAGGGTGCCTTAAAATTACTAAAAAGCCAAACTGCCTGTGAGTAGAACCCTAATGTATCTACTCCGGAATTCAGATTAACATGTCTTGTAATTGAATAATATGAAAATGTACCTGCATACAAGCCGGCGAGCACAAACAAAAAACAGTAAACCCGCTTTCTTTGCAGGATGCCAGAGTCGGAAGAATTACCTGATAAACCGGTCAGAAGCAGTATTTTCAGGAAAACCACCATACTCCCAATCGGAATTATTAAAATTCCGGAAAAGTACCTTGACACCAAATGATTGAAGTAAGGTGTGCTGGCAGTAAATAAATCTTTGACAGGGAAAATTAAAAACAATAATAGTGGCAGGAAAGTATAAACATCTCTTTTTAAAACGTCATTTAGTTTGAAATCAGAAAGACGGGAAATTATAAGAGCAGAAATGAACAAAGAGAGGTATAAGGCACATATTACTATAAAGATATAGAAAATCGGGGAAGATGTAGAAGTGTAAACTAAACTCTCATCCTGATAATCATCGCCTTTCAGATCCCAGATAAACAAGCCTAATGAGATGCCGCTTAATGGAATAATTAAATGATGTAAGGCCTTGAGCATCTTTACACTATTCTTGTTTATCATATTCAACGTTCATAATGCGTCTGAGTTGACAAAGATTGACCTAAATAAGGTTTATATTTATCTCAGCTTGAATATGCTCGAAGTGTCTGTCCAGTATATCTTTTTCAATAGTTACAGTAGCTCTCATAATGTTTCTCCTGCCAAAATTTTCATTATAGGGCGCTCCATTCAAATTTTAGGATATAATGTGCATTATGTAAATAGAATTTGCACAAGAAATCCTGTAAATATTGTGCGTATTCATGAATGTTGGGTAATTAAATACTACAACTTACAACATCTAATACATCCTGGAAACAGTTTCTTCTTTTTCAATTCTTCTTCTTTTTAATAGTATGTCTAAATTTCAGTACGGCAAAATTTACCTCAATAAATGTTTCCGTATCAGAAACCTTCATATCATCTTCAAGGATTTCAGCAATTATTTCTCCACTCTTTTTTAATAAACCATCTTTCTTAACTTCATCCTTTGTAACAGATAGTTCTTTAATATTTCTCGATAATTTCTTCATCTTTGCAAAAGTTTCGATAATTGCCAAAGTAGTTTTAGTTGCAGTTTTGCTCTTTAGTATTGTAGCGAGCATATATAAACCTTTTTCAGTAAAAGCCTTAGGAGTAGATCTGGTTTTAGATAATTTTGTGGTCGAAATTTTCGTCCGCAAAAGTTCTAATTCGATTTTACTTAGCTCAATTATGTAACCGGAAGGAAATTTATCTGGATTGTTTTTAACAGCTTCATTAATTCTTTTTGTTGCTACGCCATATAATTCTGCAACATCGCTATCAAGAATTACTTTTTCATCTCTTATCTCTAAAATAAGATTTTTGATTTTGTCAATATTTACTATTTCCATTGCATTTATCTTTTCTAATCATACAATTCATTATAAATCATCTTAAAGAACACCTACACTATGAGGTGTAGGTGGTATATTCTTAATTAAGAATTTTCCTTAATTTACTCAGTATTATTAGATTAAATTTCGTAATCCTGATTTTCAGTTCTCCTAGATTCCGCATTTTAATAAGTGATTTGATAATGAGCCAAAACCAATCAGACAATGTTCTCTTTTGCATACGATCTATTTCCACGTATAAACTTTCCAGAGGAAGTTGAGGCTGAACGAACAAAGGAACGGATACAATATCATTAAACAACCTGTTTATTGGGAATTCACACTCAGTATTCCAGGAGAAACCGGTAGGTAATATCTCTTTTGACCTCGCTATTCTTTCCATCTCAGTGCCAGGGTATATCTTGGCAATACCTGCCCCTGCCATTACATTTTTACCATAGCTGTTTAATTCTTTTATTAAACTGAGGCTGGCGGAAACATCCTCTTGCTCCTCGCCGGGAAGGCTTAATATGAAGAATGCTTTTGTGTAAAATCCTAAATCTGCTGAGGCCTTAATAATTGACTTGACCACAGGTATGGTTATTCCTTTTTGAATACTTTTCAGAATCCGAGGACTACCGGATTCTACTCCAAACCCCATCGAGACACAACCTGCCTCCTTCATCAAACCTAGAATCTCTTTGTTTACAGAATCTACTCTCGATCTGGCATACCATTTTATATCCAACTTTCTTTTAAGAATTTCTTCGCAAATACCTTTAACGTGTGGTTTCTTAATAGTCATCGTGTCGTCCCAGATATCAAAAGATCTGTATCCATACTTATCGTATAATAATTCAATTTCATCGACAAATTTTTCTGGATTTCTTGTTCTAAGACTTCTGCGCCAGAGGGTATTGTTTGCACAAAAATTGCAATCATAAGGACATCCCCGTGAACTTACTACTCCAATTGTATTTGGACTTTGATACTCCCCCTCTAACCTGGCGTTATACTTGTTGAGGGAAAATAAATGGTAAGCCGGCATGGGTATTGTGTCTAAATCCTGGATAAAGGGGCGTTCGGCATTTTCAATTATTTTACCATCCTCACCTCTAAACGATATTCCGGGGATATCATAAAATCCTCTTTTCCGGTTATACGCTTCAAGCATTTCAAGAGTTGTAATTTCACCTTCCCTTCTCACAACGACATCAATACTCTTTACTTTCTCAAGGGCATCTCTTGCTGTAGGGGTAAAATGGGGGCCTCCCACAAATATTAACACATTGGACTTTTCCCTGATTGCATTGCATAGTTGTATTACCTCTAATCTGTTATTAGTGGTGGCAGTTATTCCCACTGCATCAGGTTTGTAGGAGAGAATTTCCTCTGAAGCCTTCTTGCTATCATATCGGTTGACTTCGGAGTCGACTATCGCAACTTCTATTCCTTTAGATTCCAGGGAGGCGGCGATATACCCTAATGAAAGTGGAGGGAGCCACTCTCTTTCCATAATTTGCTGTTTAGCGGTTGCCAAAATAACTTTCATCCGATTTAACCTCAAGTGTTATTACACTTATTCATTCTTTCGTGTAATTGCTGATTCAAATATTTTTACAGTTTCTTCTGCCATATTATCAACGCTGAACTTTTGAATGATTTTTTCTCTTGCATTTGTTGCTAATTTATCAGCAAAATTCTTATTGTTAAGCAGGAAAAGTATCTTTTTGATTAATTCAGGTATATTTCCTGGCGGAATCAGCAACCCTTCAACACCATCATCTATAATAGAAATAATGCCGCCTATCCGTGAGGCAATCACCGGTTTTTGACAGGCCATTGCTTCAAGCACAGAAAACGGCATTCCTTCCATTCTTAAAGTGGGCAAAATAAAGATATCTGAAGCGTTAATATAATGAGGCGCTTTCTCTCGAGAGGCAAAACCTGTAAAGATTACATGCGTTTCCAATCCCAGTAATTTTACTAATTGTTTGGCACCCGATAAGTAATCCCCATCGCCAACTATCATTAATTTTACCTGATCATTAGTTTTTAAGATACCTTGTAGCGCTTTGATTAACAGGTGCGCTCCTTTTTGCTTGGTTATAGAACTGAAAAATAACAATACCTTTTCTTTATCGGTGATAGCTAATTCTTTTCTTGTCCTTTCCCTCTGTGTCTGGTCTGGATAAAAACGGTTTGTTTCTGCACAGTTATTCACGGTGAAAATTTTCTCTTTGCCGACAAAGTGCCATTTTTTAATCGTATTTGCCATCTCACGGCTTACGGTAATAACCGCATCACATTTTCTAAACGCAAATTCCCAGAAAAAATAATAATAAAGAAATGCCAGAAAGATTTTAGTGAGATTCCTGAACCCACTTCCATGATACAAGACCTGATTGACTTCGGATATTAAAAATGTGATTTCAGGGCCTTCCGAGATTACTATTAAAGGGGATTTTCTCTTCCGTACTGCGGCAATTAACCCTCTTGAAATACTTGCGGACATAGAAAAGACGATATCAAAATGATTGATTTTGCCTAATTCTATAAACTTTTTTGTACTCGCAGTTTTCCAACCTCCCCTTTTAGAGCCAAATGTCGTGTCTTGTAAATAATATAGTTTTATGCCTTTTCTTTCTTCAAACTCTGTTTTTTCCGGATGATTGGTAGAAATTATAGTTACGTTGTGTCCCATTTCTACCAGCCTTTCGCAAAGCAACTTTCCGTGCACCTCCAACCCGCCTTTTATTCCATGCCAGTAAGTTACTATCGAAAGACAACAAATATTCATGTTAACTATTTTCTTTGTGTTGGAATCTTTTTATTCCTATAAATAAGTCCATTGTAAATACCAAGGCTAATAATATCCGGTTCTACTAATTTTTTCGACATAGGAAAAATAAGTTATAGGCAAATCTCTGCATTCTGATTTTTGAGAAAAACCATTCCGCAAGAGGAGAAATATTCCTTATTAGAGGAAGCATTTGGAGATAGCGTAAATACCGCCAACCCTCAATCTTCTCAATTAACAGTCCATTACGGCAAATAAGCTCAATAATCTCTTTATACTTATAGCAGGTGTCTACAGGTTGATCAGTGTTTAAAGGGTGTTCATAGGGTAAAAGGCGACTTCTGAGCCATTTTGTCGGTATTAAACTATCAAGATAAAGAAATGGCCAAAATCCCGTTCCATTAGGCACCGTAACAACTATAAATCCAGTTTTCTTAAGTACGCGTATAATTTCCTGAAGGCAATGATCCGGGTTCTTTAAATGTTCTAAGGTTTCTGTACAAAATACAAGATCAAAGTAGTTGTCTTCGAAAGGAATCTTTTCCTGGATATCCCCTTTCTTTATTGCAATCTTACCAGATTTTTCAGACACTTCTTTGATTCGGATATCTACCAGGTCTACGCCATATAGATGACTGTCAGGATAGCTTTTAGCAATCTCTACAAGCAATTCTCCATAACCACAACCTGCATCCAGAATTTTTTTGCCCTTCAAATCACCGGCCAATGAAATAACACGTTTGTTAAATTCTTTTCCTAGCCCTCGTCTTTGATTCAAAACATTATACTTTTTAACAATTTCTTCTTTAGTCAGGTTGTAACCAGTTTTCAGCATTTTGCTATAGTGGTTCCTGTAGATGAGATTTACGTAGTTGTCTACCACGATTACAGTAAATAATAACCAGCAGGATGGTGTGCAATACATAATAAGACAGGAAGAAGATCAATAATAGATCAACTGCCCTTCCAATAAATGCCAGAACAAGTAAAAAAAGATATGTTTCTCTTACCCGTAGATTATGGTTGATTCTGCGGATAATATTTCGAATAAAAGAGAGTGAGTCATTTCTATTTTCTGCCACGCCATCTTTAGATATTCCTGATTTGGTCTTGTCAAAAAGGTTGTTAATATCTTTCCTGAGTAATCTGTCAAAAGTACCTTCTACGTATCCGACAAGGTTGTAGAAATAGCACGTTATACCACCTGTTATCAACCAAACAATTTCTCCCTTGTCGAATGGGTTGTGCCAATATAATAGCTGCGGATGTCGATATGTCATAAATCCGATAAGGGCCCAGAGCCCTATGTCCACCCATGCCATAACTGAATCGAGAAAACTGCCGTAAGGGTTTTCCGTTTTCATAGTACGTGCCATGCTTCCATCCACGCAGTCGAGAAGATTGAAGAATATCAGCAAAGAGATTCCAATAAGCAATAATTGTTCCTGACTGCTCATCAAACATAAGCATCCAATCAAAGCAACAAAACCGGAGATCCAGGATACTGTCTCAGAAGCTAAACCAAGGCGGATGGCCAACCAGGTCAACAAGAATCCCAGGGGGCGAAATAGATATCGGCTTAACGGGAGATACCTTTCGTATTCTCGTTTCCATGCGTGTGTAGCTCGAATTTCCTGAAGAGTTGGGTATTTATATTTAGCCATGTTAATCCTGATATACGGTCAAATACTTCTTACCTTATTTACTCAAGGTTCCTTTTTTGCCGATATGGTTATGCTTCCGCAAAACCATTCTCCAAAAGTTTTTTCTCCGGTTAATAAACGAATTAATCTTCTTTTTCTGGATATACGAAATTGACCCTGATTAATGAAAAATCTCATTCTTGCAAAACCAGCTTTTCCGAGAAGATTTTCCAGGTCTCTCCTCGTAAAATAATTCAAATGTACGCCTCTCCATGCAAAGTCATCAGGAGTTGTATGAGGGAAACCCCCTTTGAAAATTAACTTATTTAAATTCCTGAAATACCTGAAATTAGGTGTTGTTAATACTAATTTACCATCAGGCCGAAGCACACGATAAATTTCAGCAAGCAGCAAGCGAGGGTCCTGTAAATGTTCGATTACGTCCAGGCATGTTACGGCATCAAACGTATTAACCTTATAAGACAATGATGAATTTAAATCCGTTATGGTTGTAAACACACCCTGCTTCTGTGCAATGTGAGCGGCCTCTTTCGTAATCTCTGCACCATACAGCCTCCTGAATTTATTTTTAATGTAGTGAGAAAAAGATCCATCGCCACAGCCCACATCAAGAATTCTATTTCCCTCTGTCAGGGCTGAAGATGCAGTCTCAAAGATTTCATTAAGTTTTGCTTCACCTCTAACCTCATTCTTTGATTTCTTAATTCGTTCATGCCAATATTGTTCGTATAAAAATTTTGTATTTCCGTTCATCTTTCTCCAGAGAACCTTACCTGATACGCCATACTCATATATTCCGACTTCGAATAAACTACCCTTTAAATCATCCTGTCCAATTGTAAGATTGTTCGGGAGCTAATTGCAATAACTTTTTGTCATTTGAAACATTCGCCCTTTGGTAATTGACCCAATTACAGTGTAACCTAGTGATTAATGACCAATAGGCAGTTGTCATGCCAATTCACAACTGCTTACTTTCCCTTTTGGTTATACTGCAATACTGCCTTATGCGTTTGTCATCAGCCAATCCGGCCCTTTACCAGTTTTACCTGAATGATAATCTATCATTGCAAGAAAACACGCTCCTGCTTTCTTAATCTTCGATGGGCCATGTGATTTAAACAAAAGCCAGGCTATATCACAAAGAAATTTCCGGTGCAACTTATAGAGTGATTTGGGTACATATAGTTTTGCCATAAGGAGCCGGCTGCGTGTTTTGTGGTAGATTGTGAATGGTGAATCAAGGCCGCCAACGGTAATAGATACTTTGTGCCAAATCCTGGCATCAGGCACAACTAAGTTCTTGAGACCTGCCTTGATAAGTCTCAACCCCCAATCAAGGTCTTCACAATAAATGAATATCCTTTCATCCAACAGGCCGATTTTTTCTATCGCCTTTCTCTTAATCAGTAAAGCACATCCAGTAATAAAATCTGATTCAATCGGAACAGAATCTTCATATTGTACAGCCTGATTAAATCCTGTTGCCGTAGCCATACAGGTTTCAGGATTGAACCTTGCCCCTGCAAACCATATTTTTTGAGGTTGATCGTAAAAAAGGATTTTGGGTCCCAGCATCCCGGCATCCGGGCGTAATTCTGCAACATCTATCAACGTAGTTAAAAAATCGGGAGCGACTTCGGTATCGTCGTTTAATAATAATATATACTCCGCTTCATCCCGGAGCGCATGTCTTATACCAATATTGTTTGCCCTGGTAAAACCGATATTGGCATCCATATCTATTACTTTTGTTATGTGTCTGGATATTGGAGCCAATGCATCCAGCAAAGCTATGCTTTCAGGACCATTGTGAGCAATGATAATATTAAAATTCCGGTAGGTTATTTTATTGAGAGATATTATGCAATCGACAAGGCATGGTATATCCTTCAGGTGAAGGATTATTACCGCAACTTTCGGATATGTTTGCCTTTCCGGCGCTATCGTCTTATTATCTATCGCCATGATTCCGGAAGGTTTTTTGTCACCTCAATATTGTTAAAAGCTGTGGTCTTCCTTGATACCTGGCTTTTCACCCAGGAGGCCATCCTATTAAGCCCATCTTCCAGGGTTACATTTTTTATTAAGTCCCCGAAATGGCTGCTGACTTTTGTGTGAGCGGAATAGGCATGGACAACTTCGTTCCGGGCATCCAGATATTTAATCCTGACTTCAGCCTTCATAGCCCTTGCCACTTCTCTGGACAAGTGGTTTATTGAATATGGAGTATCCGCTCCAATATTGTACACTTGATTGTAAGCAGCATTCCGCTCTACACTTGCAGCAATAATCGGAGCAACATCCCCAATATAGGTAAAGGCGCGTGTCTGCTCTCCATTTCCAAAGATTGTCATAGGCTGCTTTTGCAAAATTTGATTCATAAATATCCCTATTACGTTTCTATATTTATCACTGATATTCTGCCTCTCTCCGTATACGTTATGAGGCCTGAAAATAATATAATTCAATCCAAACATCTCATGAGATTCTTTTAAGTCCAGTTCTACCGCATATTTTGCAATACCGTAAGGATCTTCAGGTTTGGGGGTAAGTTCCTCTGTCATGGGAATCTGGTTCCTGCCATATACCGCTATAGATGAAGTAAACACAAAGGTCTTTACCGTGCCGCTATTTACACTGGCATTTATAAGATTAATACTTCCCAACAAATTGTTAGTGTAATTAAATCGTTTAATAAAATGGCTTAAACCTTCTGCCGCATAAGCAGCTAGATGATAAACATAATCGAAGCGGTATCTTCCAAAAATTCCTTGTGCCAGTTCATAATCCTCTATGCTTCCCTTTATAAATTCTGCTTTCGGGTTTATGTTTTCTTCAAAACCTCCGCTTAAGTCGTCTAAGGCAACCACATCATGTCCCATCATTAAGACATTGTCAACCACGTGTGAACCGATGAATCCGGCAGCGCCGGTAACTAAAGAAGTCGGCAATTGAAAACTCCGTAATTATTCTAAATCTTCAAATATAAATTAATTTACTTAATAAGAAATTATTCATAAGCCGGCAGCTTTTAGGGAGATTACAAAAAATCTCTTTCTTCCCTTTTTCGTTACTATCTTGTAAGGCTTCACATTTCTGTTATGAAAGAGAGGCAACCAAAATACCATTTTCGCCTTCGACAAAGCCATTGTTTTCGGGTTCAACAAAAAAGCCGCTATCTTCAAGATGCTTTATGATCTTTTCCGGATTATCATGATATTCAACTACCATTTTCCTTATTTTCTTAAGATATATCGTATCACATGAAAGGAGAGCTTGAAATTCACAACCCTCACAGTCCATTTTCATAAAATCAATTTCACCAATATTTTCTACTATCTCTTTAAATGATACGGCCTTCATCTCGACTGTTTTGCCTTCTCTTCCCTTTGAAAGTTTTAACCCAAATGCCCCTGTTGGCCCATTGTAAAAGTTGTCTTCTTTGGTAAATATAATAGAGTTTTCATTACTTGCCCCGCAATTAATGGTTTTTACATTCTTTAAATTATTGAGTTCAATATTTTTGGTCAGAATCTGATAAAGTACCGGATGAGGCTCATAGACATAAACCATGGACGCGCCTAAATTTGAAAAATATACTGCAGTATCACCGATATATCCTCCAATATCCAGGACAATCTTGCCTTTAACATCCGGTAAATACTTCCCATACTCATCGTGTAGAAAAGTATATTTCAATATCTTTATATCCTGTTTTATTTCTTTTCTTATAATGAACTTGTATTTATCTTTAATAGTAACAAGAAAGAAATCGTTATCGTATTCTTCTACAAAAATGCCGTCGCCTAGGGCAGGATAAACTATATTTCCAATGAGGAATAAATCAAATTTCAAAACTGTCTTTTTATTAAAAGCGCAAATACCTATTTCATTTCTTGCCTCATCATAAGAATTTATTATTCTATTGTATAGCAACTTAGAAAGTATATACAGACACTCCGTGGCTTCCTTTTCCCTTATATCTGTTTGATTAATTTCTATATATAATCTGTCCGGTTTTGTTTCGAAATAAACGTTGCCCCTGGATTTTATCTTCCATCGAACTAGTAAATAAACGTAAAGATTCTTCATGACAAAGAGGAGTAAGAAAAGTTTGTGGAATTTATTCATGATAGCCAGTTAGTTTGAAAAAAGAGTTTGATATCTCTTATTATAGTCTTTCTTTTAATACCACCGACCAATCTTCTCAGCAGGAGAGAAGGCGAGAAATAAAAAGACAAAAAAGCTTTTCGGTAATATTTATTTAAAATATCATGACTCAATGTTGGATGGTCATATATGTCTTCGTAAGGGGAGTAATAATTATATTTAGACCAATCTTTTGTTTTAATACTACCTTTTGCCTCCCACTCATTAAACATTTTTGTTCCGGGTAAAGGAATCGTAATATTAAACTTTGCGACATCCAGCTTGAGCCTTTTTGCAAAATTAATTGTATCCTGCATTGTCTTCTCTGTTTCTCCGGGCAGCCCAAGCATAAAAAACCCAAACGTTTCCATACCTTCCAACTTTGCCAGTCTCACAGCTTGTTCCGATTGTTCAAGGTTTATTCCCTTATTAATATTATTCAATATTGTCTGGTTGCCCGATTCAAGACCAAAAGAAACTGTATAACAACCACTTCTCTTCATAAGTGAAAAAAGTTCCCTGTCCACCCTGTCGACCCTCATTCCGTTATTTGGGTGCCAGGGAAATTTAATTCCTCTCTTTATAATCTCCTCACAAATGAGTTTTGCCCTTACTATATCAGCATTAAAGGTATCATCAATTAAATTAATTTCTTTAAATCCAGCTTTCAGCATGTATTCGATTTCATCAACCACTCTTTCCGGAGTTTTCATCCTGAACTTGAAACCATGGATATTTTTGTTACAGAAAACACAATTCCAGGGGCAGCCACGACTCGTCTCCAGATACCCGGGAGGGCTGGCTATATTACTCAAAGACGGTTTGTTATATTTACTCAAGTCATAAAGATGCCAGGCAGGAAATGGTAACGTATCTAAATTGTCAATCCGTTTATGCTTTTCATTTCTTACAATAGCGCCGTCTTTCTTAAAAACTATTCCCTGGACATTTTCAATAGGTAATTCCAGGAGATCTTTTATGACAAAATCTGACTCTCCGACAGCAACAATGTCAAAAGGTGAATTTTCTAATATTTCTTCCGGAAAAGTTGTGGCATGCGGACCACCCGCAATCAGCTTTATATTTGCGTCTATCTCTTTTATAATTCGGGCTAATCGTGTTGACTCTTGAAACAAAGGAGTGGTAAACGTAAATCCTGCAAACTTTGGTTTTTCATTCCGGATTTCTTGACGTAGAAAACTATCGCAATCATCTATTAGATTCAGATCTAAAATCTTTGGCTTAAAATCTGCCTTTATAGGCGGTGATGCAAGCAGGGCAAGATTCAATAGTGGATTAATTGGAACACCCGCTTTAATCTTTGCTTTACCATAAATTATCCTGCTATAAGGAGGGCAAATTAATATTACATCTGCCATAATTTGGTTTCCTTTCTATGGCAACCAGATAGTTGGAATGCTTGTTAAACCTATCATGTTTTTAAGTTTTGTTCTTGCCACTAAGAATATTATGATTCCAACGAGAAAAAGGAGCAGTGCGAGCCATAATAGATTGATAAGCTTCGCACGGTGTCCAGCAATTAGGACACCTTCCGTCTATAACGTCTTTTCTTAATTCCATAATCTTCGAATCTTGAAGAAAGGTATCTAATGAATATTGATAATCTTTGATCTTTCCCAATCTTTTATTCCATGTAATACAAGGAAAAAGCTGGCCGCCGGGATCCATGAATAAAGAACAGGATAACGCCTGACATACGGCAGGGTTCTTATGTTCTTTTAAGAATTCTACGGCCAGAGACTGGTAATGAGATTCAAGATATTTGATAATTCCTCTGCCTTCACTTTGAGTACGATCAGAAAGTTCATTAAAAATTTCAATTTGCTTAGTAGGATCAATTAAGACATCCGCATCATTTTGGTAATAATGAGTTGAAGCTTGAGCAAAGTTTAAATGCATATCATTATATGTTAAACCGGGAATTCCCTCCTCCATCTTTCGTAAAATTTCGTGGAATCTTTTAATATTAAACCGTGAAATAGTCATTCCCGCATAAACCTTGAATTTACTATTTGTCCTTTTCTTTAATTCCAGGAAAGTCTCCAGGGCAAACTTAAATGCATTTTCCTTCCCTCGAATACGGTTGTGGGTTTCTTCATCACCATCAATGGAAACCGTAGCAATAATCAATGGAACAGGAGAACTCATTAAAAAATCAATCGCCCGAATGACCTCTTTATAGCATGAACCATTTGTTGGAAAATGCAACAAGTACAGATTCTTGCAGCAAGAAACTATTATTCTTAAAATTTCATGTATATCTTTCCTCAAAAAGATTTCTCCTCCTGTCAGGTCTATCCAATTGAATCCTGGATTTTTCCTAAAGAAGGCATCTATCTCTTCCAGTGACATTTCTTCATCCGGAGCCTTCTCCCAGATGTTACAAGTAAGGCACCTTTGATTACATCTATAAGTAACAGCATAATTCAGTTTGACTGGGAAACTGAGATTTTTATAATTGGCCGCTAAGACTTTCCATCCAAAATTGGCCAGACGCTTATACTTTTCTACATTTTTTATATTAAACACGCTTATAATTGAATTTTGAAAACATTAAATTTATCTCTGTCTGATTGTTCCAGTAGCATTCCCTGCATTCGGAACATTTATCTCTCATATTCTGTGCTCTTTCAGATTTCCAGAAATCCATCAGGGAAACCGCCCGTATATTCGCAAAACTTCTCTCTAACATGCTGTAAGTAAAACAAGGGTAAATCTCTCCCCAGGAATCTACAGCAATAGTCGCATAACCAGCATAACAGGGAATCGGCAAAGGCTCTCCATTATAATAATTCTTAAAAAGTCTAAGGTATTCAACGGTATTCTCAATAACAGGTTCTTTGCGGGCATAGTCTATAAGAAAATCTATGGTTTCAAGAAGCCTGTTGTTCCGCTTAGCAAAATATTTTTCCCGGTTCTCATCAGTGTAATTATCGCCAAAGTCATGGTCTGGAATAAATCCGATTTGTTCTATGCCGGCATCTTTCAATAATTCGATAAGAGCGGGTATTGAATCGACATTTTCTTCATTTATTACGGTTGTAGTAGTTAATGATATTCTTTTTTTTGTACGTTCTTTATAAGTACGAACATTTTCAATAGCAGTCATCACCTGTTTGAAATTACCTTTTTTCCCACGAATAGCATCGTGTATTTCTTCGTAAGGAGAATCAATCGAAATAGATGTGGCGTCTAAACCAGATTCGAAAAGCTTCCTTGTTTCTTCCTTGTTTCGGAAAGCGTATCCGTTTGATGATAAATGAGTTAACATACCTTTCCCGGCAGTAAACTCGATTAATTCATGAATGTCCTTTCTCAGGACCGGTTCTCCTCCTGTAAAAGCGGCTACAGTTGTATTTAAGTGATGAAGGTCTGATATTACATTCTTCATCTCCTGAGTAGATAACTCACGCAATCCAGCTCTCTTTTTTAATATATGCTTTTCCGGATAATTACAAAATACACAGTTTAGATTACAGGCGTATGTGGCGAAAATCACTGCATGTATAGGGCCGGAAATTGGGGTTTGTATTTTATGGCCTAGATAAATTCCAATATACTTGAGTAATTGACTAAAAGGCCATAAGATTCTGCCCCTCATTAATTGTTTTTTTAGAATGTAATTGTAAGACTTTCTCACAGTTTTCTCAAATCAATGAATGGTTTTTTTGAGACCATCTTCCAGGGAGATATTAATACAACTTTTATACTCTACGTTGATTTCGTCGAAGTCAATACATCCAATATTTTCCTTGATGAGCGGCAGCAAATGAAATGGGACTTTCTTCTTCACGTATGGGATTTTGTACAAATGAATCAAAGACCAGGAAATAGATTTATACAGTATTATAGGCAGTTTAATGGATTTTATTTCTATCCCTAGAATTTCTCCTAAAATTTTGAATAATTCCGTATAAAGAATCGGTTTAGAATCTGCAAAGAAGATTTCATCAACGGTTGATTCATCCCTGGACACATGGATGAGAAGTGTAATAAGATTATCTATATGTGTAAAGCTTAACGAACCAGGATAGTTCATGCGTGCTCCAATACTCTGGTTTTTGACCATGTGAATGAACTTTGAAAACCCGCTATTCTGTCTCATCCCGGTGCCATAAATATAGGAAGGCCGAACAATAACAAGTTTAAACCCATGTTTTATTGCCAATGCTTTTATCTTTAATTCCGTTTCGTATTTGCTCCTTCCATATGGGGTATTCGGATTTGAAGGTGTTTCCTGGTTTAATCGGCAAAGACTGCCATTAGAAGAGGTATCATATCCACAAGCCAGAGCTGAACTGATAAATATGACCCTCTCTATCTTTGCAGCCGCAATTATCCAGCTTAAGAAATTCACAGTTCCATTCACATTTGTATTCAGAAGGTCTATCCACCTGGCAGATATCGATGAAATACCGCCGCAATGATAAACAGTATCTATATTATTAACTGGAAATTTCGCTGTCGGCAATTTTGTATAATCGAATTCTATATACTGCCATTTATTGTGATACTCGGTGTTTTCATCCAAAAAGTCAGGTCTGTTTCGTCCCACAAGGATAAGCTTTTTGCTCCTATTCAATTTTATCAAACGTAATACAAGCGCCTTACCGACAAAGCCGGTATATCCAGTAACTATGTCAAATTTCATAAAAGAATAGACTCAAGGAAAATAGCAATACTTTATCCAACTGTATATATAACGAAACCAAACCTTTCGGAGTATGATCTTAGAATCTCCACAGCGCCGGGCATACTCATGGCTGGGCACTTCAACGATCCGGTATCCCTTTTTCAAACATTTAATAGTCATTTCTTGTTCGATTGTAGTTATGTTTTCTTTTAAATCTAATTTTAGCCCCGCTTCCCGTCTGATTGCACGAAAACCATTCTGGCTTTCTGTAAGCCAGATGCCGAATCTATAATTAATACAAGTTGTAATGATGTTGCTCCCCACTATACGCAAAAGCTTTTCGATGTCTCCTACAAATTCATCGCTTCCTCCACGGAAACGAGAAGCAACTACCATGTCTGCTTTTCCTTCAATTATTGGCTTGAGTAATTCTGGGATGTCTTTTGCTTCGTGTGATCCATCAGCATCTATAAATAACACAATGTCCCCTTCCGCCGCCTTAAGAGCACATCTGATACCATCTCCCTTCCCTACGCCATTATCCAGAATAACCCTGCAATTCAGTTCTTGTGCTATTTCTCTCGTTCTATCTGTAGAGTGCCCGTCAACTACTAATATCTCGTCTCCGTACCCCTTTACCTGAGTAATTACATTACGGATATTAAGCTCTTCATTTCTTGTCGGGATTACTATTGTTACCTTATTTAGCAATGATTCTTTCTTTCTCCTTTCTGGTCTAAAGATTTTAGTGAGACATCAAAAGAAGTATTTCGTTTTTATTCTTTCCCATTCGCCAGGTAGTTTTTTATAGCTTTTGAATACTTGTAAATAAGACACATCTCCATGAATCGGAAGCCATCCTAAATACCTTTGCTGCATTAAGAGTTGCACGTTCCACAATACAAGTATAATACACGCCGACATAACAATTTTCTTTTTCTTCCATAACCTGTTTAGAATCTCTGCCCAGCCCAGAGCAAAAAAAAGTGTTGAACCATCGAAACCTCGATTGCCAAATGAGTTGGCCAGCGTATAATCCCATGAGGCAACAATATACCACGTTAAAACAAAACAGATTGATAACAAAAATATGAAGAGGCGTCCCTCTTTTATTCTATAAAATAATAAACATATTCCCAAACATGATATTAAAGTAATAGGATTCCATAGAAACAAGCCATGATTGGTAGAAAACAATGTTTTTAATAATTCCGGTTTTGAAAAATCAAAACTCCAGCCATGTCCAAGATAAGAGCCTGTGACAGAATAACTGCTATATACTACTTTATAGTAAAAAATTTGTGGTATAAAGCAAATAACTGTGGAAAAAACACTCAGTGATATTTTCCCGATCAATTTTAACAATGGTTTCATGTTACTATCACTTTTTCGCACAAAAAATAGATGCTGAGCCATGGCAACGATTGGTATAAGCGCAAATATCGCATTCTGAAAGCGTATCATAGTGGCCAGAGCAAGAAAGCTGCCGACGCAAACATATCTCAGGATGCCTATTTCTGAGATATCCCTTTTAAAAAAAGGCATTGTGCTGTACATCAAAGCTGCCAGGGCTGCAAAACTGTGTATATGCACCATGGTCACCTGCCCGGTGATATACCAGAGTAAACTGGTGGACAGGATTACAATATTTATGGATAGTGACGCTATGACATTATCAAGAAATATGGCTATAATTTTATAGGCCAGAAAGCCCCCAACAAAGCCGTAAATC
>ERZ1292630.518-Hain-H41-02um-R3-518-length-40023-cov-7_pt1 | contig 40023 bp, 13 predicted proteins | sample MGYA00564408_ERZ1292630 | MGnify/ENA primary metagenome ERZ1292630 (study PRJEB36523, sample SAMEA6512641) | groundwater metagenome | collected 2019-01-08 | study: AquaDiva: Metagenomics assemblies of 32 groundwater samples
AAGGTAGTCAACTCACCACGGCGCCCCCTCCGTCTACGTCGGCACCGAACGCAACCATCTCTCCGAATCCACTCGTCGCTCGGCCGACGGCCAAAGCCACCGCAAAACGCAGTGCCCCCGCCGTCGCCCGTGTGCTCGCCTTGGCCACCAGCAGCAGCAATACGCCGTCGCCGAGGCCAAAGGACGGCCCTAACTCCGACTCTTCCACCAGCGACGTCGAAGACGTGGACGATCCGGCATCGATCCGCGTCCAACCGTCCACCGCCTTCGTACCATCGAGTCGACCCGCGTCTGCAACCAACGTGATGGACGCGATGGGTGTGAGCGAACGGCTGCGATACCGCGATGAGTGGCTCTTCGAGATGTCCGCATCCGAAACGGGGGGACCAGCGACGGTGGAGGATCTCCCGCTGTCAGCCACCTCCTCCACCACCGCGAGCCTCAGTGGTATTGCCGCGGCGGCGACTCTCCCACAGGCCGCCCCGTCGATGGGGTTCAAGCCGCGTGGGGCGCGGCCACCACGTCTGATTCTCACAGACGCACCCGGATACGTGGACATTTTCTGTGCGGCGGTCCCACAACTTAACGTTGAGCGCAACTTGCGACTCTGTCAGCAACACCTCACGGCCGTGAGCCACTGGTGCCGCCTCGTCCGCGAAAAGAAAGTCGTGGCGGACGAAATGGGTCAGCTTGTCATGTGCGTGAACGTTCCGCAGAAATCCCGCCCCATGGTGCGATTTCTCGAAAAAATATCGGGGGGTGGTGCGCCGCCACCCGCTGCCGTCTCCCCTCACAAAACCGCGGAGCAACTCGGCGACGCCTGCGAGGCCGCCTTCACCGCGATTCACCGTCACTGCAAAGAGTCCGCATTCAACCAGCACATGCTGCTGTCTCTGGGAGCGCACAAGACCCTGTTGGAGTTCGGCCTCGCGGGTTTCTACCCTTCCTTCCGGTCCCTCGATACGGCGTGGAGCCCACCCGAGCAAACGGCAACCACGCAGCAGTTGCCGCCGAATTGCCGACCGCTTTACTCCGTGAAGCAAATGAGCAGCCTGGCGCAGCCGCTGGCGTTTGAGGCACTTGACGATGGCGATGGCGGTCCGTCGAACGAGCGACTGCAAAGCGGCGCGCGCTCATCAGACGGCCGCCGCCGGCGCGCCGGGCAGGGCGTCACCTCGGTGGAGAATCAGCGCCGGTTGCTGGGGCTCGCCTTTCGCGTGTTGCAAAGCTGCGTTCGCCAGCACACCGAAAGCCTACGCGAACTGTTGCCCTTCTTGCACACGTTGGCGTCCGTGGCCACCGCGGTGCCCGAGGCCGCGACGGTGGTGCTGGAGGCAGCGCGGATGTTTCCGGTCCCACCGCAGCTTTGCGTGACCCTAGGAGAGCAGTTCTTCGGAGAAGCCATGAAGGCTGCGCCCGCCGGCGTCTCCCGCTTGGGCCACCTGGACCTCATGCGTGGGCTGTGCACTAGCCGCGGCCGCAGCCTTCCCGCGCAATGCGCCGCGTTGGGGGAAGTGCTTGCGCAAAACGTGGACTTCCTGCCGTCGTTTGTGCCCGCGGTTCAGGTGGAGGACGACGACGACACTGGCGTTGCCGCCGCGCGGGCGGCTCAAGGCGCGGCCCTCGCTTCGCCGATGCTCAGCGGGTCCATCACGTTTCGATGGAGCGAGGCGAGTCAGCCCCTCACGATGAAACTGAACCGACTGACGCGACCCGATGCCGCCCCAGTGTCGGCGTTCATCGCCGGCATATTTTTCCTCATCGCCGAGACAGGAGGACGGTTCGTCAACATGGCGGATCTGGGCTGGACGGACGACGTGCTCCTGCGGTCCCTCGGCGGCCTTTCGGCCCCCATCACAGGCGGAGGTGCCTCACCGACCCGATTGCCGTGGCCCGTCAGCCGCGGCGCCGTTCGGTGGCTCTCACATCACGTTTTTTCCCGCCTGATCGCCGCAGCGAGTGATGCAGATCGGGCGGGCCGTTCTGCGTGGCGCGTCGTGCGAAACCGAGACGATTCGAACCAAGTTGCAGAGGATCCCGACGAGTTCGGCCATCGCGCGGCCGCTCGGGACGTGTTGCTACTAGACGTCACGACCTCTCGCTTTGAGACTGCGGAAGCGGCGTCGTCGGCACTCAGCGACTTTTCCAGCGACAACCTCGTGGCTCTGTACGGTCGCGCCACCGTGTCGCCTTCCGAGGACCAAACGAAGCTTATCGCCCGGCTCGCCACAGCCTGGCTTGAGATGGTGCCACGCTTGCTCCGACAGCCGCCAGAAGTCGACGACGACGAGGCACAGTGCTTCTCAGAGCTGCTTATTTTCCTGAACACGGTTGTGCGCGGCGACGCCTTTTGGGCTGACAGCGATGACGTGCCCCCAGGAGGGGCGTCGCCAAGGAGCTTGGAGGCGGCCGCGTGGGACGTCACATCGAGCATCCAGCTGACCAACAACAACCATCCAGGCTGCAGCAGCGGACGCGAAGCGGCGGGCCACAAGGGGGCCACAAACAGTGCCACCACCTTCACAGCTCCTCACTCATCATGGCGGCTAGGGGTACACCGCGAAATTGGCCACCACGCGGTGCTGCTGATCGAAGCCTTCATGGACCGGCGCGTGGATGTCCACCGGCGCTGTCTGCTCCGTCACTTTCAGCGTGCGGTCGAGGCCGCGCACCACGGCGAAGACCACGGTGCCGTCTCGCAGGCGCTGGAGACAGCCGTCATGGATGCCCGGCAAGGGTTTCCGAGGGTCCACAGCGACGCGTTGGGCGGCACGTCGGCGACCCGTGGGGCGCATCAGGACCGTATTGCTCAGCTGCTGCGTCAATGCGCCGTCCTGGAAGGGGAGACGCGAAGTGGGAAAACGACACCCGCCGGGAGCGCAAGCGCTTTGTTGATCCGCAGCATGACCGGTCTCGTCAGTCGGCTAGCCTTTCCCGCAGCGGACGTTGCTCGCTCTCTGCGTCAAAGCTGCCCGCTGTTCTTCAGCCAGTCGAGTCGGCTCAGCCCTGAAGAGCTCGAGCAGATCGCCAGCAACTTGTTGCAAACGACAGGGAGTCTGAGGGAGGAGTTAGGCAATCTGAGCGTCGCCCCTTTGCGCGACGAGGCGTTCGCCGTCACGCTTTTCGCGCGGCTCAACGAGCTCCTTCAGACGCTCATGAAGCTGCTCCGCCCCTTTGTCACCATCACGCACAGTCCCGCGACAACGCCGGCGAAAGGAGCCGACGCCGGAACCGGCACCCCCGCCCCACCCTCTGTCGCGGAGCTCGCTCACTCCTTTTTCGGTCGCGGCGCCATCTCCATCGACGTGGACCGGAGGCTGCAGTACACGATGCTCACATGCAACGTGCACACCGCGACCCTCGAACTGCTGACTCGCGCAGCCGTCGTGAAGACTGACCTTGAACGCGCGCGACCACTCTGCACGGCGGCACTGGATCTACTGACGATTTTTGTGAGTAAGTGCGCGGCGACTCGACGAACGGTCGCATTCGCGCTGCCGCACATTGCCCACCAACTGATCTCCATGCCCGGAGTGAGCGAATCGGACAGCTTCTGGAGGTTTTTCGGCGAGTGCTTCGCCCAGCGGGATGCCAGTGGGGGTGCCGTGGAGGGGTTGGCGGTGCTTGTCGACTTTGGCCTCGCGTGCCGTTCGGAAGCCAGCCTCCGCACGTTACGCGTGGTGACGCAGCACTGCGCCCCGTCGTCCGCGCCGGCGTTCCTGAGCAAGCTGGCCCATGGCATCGTGTCGGCCATGAACGACGCCGAGCTGGACGCCGTCGGCTTTTCGCCCCCGGCAGCACCAGGCCATCTCCCCGACGAGGCCGTCGCGCAAGACCAAGGGGCCTTCCTGCAGCTCGTCGAGCTCGCCATGTTGATCGCGCGTCGCGCATCGGACCGACTGATGGGCGCGGCGCACCCGGCAATGAGTCAGCTGTGGCGTGACTTGCAGCTCGTCGGCAACCTGCAACGTACGATTCGCGTCCTGGCGGGTCCGGCTGCCGCTCAAGCGCAAGCGCCAATCGCTGGCGGAGGAGGCGGGGGCGGTAGTGTCGGGGGCATGCTCGTGCGCTTGTGCCGCTTTGTCAACGACCCGCCTCAACCAGCGACCGCCCATCACTCGACGCAGCAGAGGGGACCCCCTCCAGTCCTCACCCAACCTGCCGCGGCGTCCGCTGTGTTGTTGCTCGACGACGTGCTGTCGCTTCGAGACGCGGTCATTCCTGGGTGGATCGCAGCCCACCGTGCATCGTTCCTTGCAGCCAAGGAGGCAGCCTCGGTCGCAGCACCCGACGTCGGTGGCGCCGCGGGCATCGTCTACTCCCCGCTGTCGTCGCCGCGAAGTCGCGTGACCGCATCGCCACCAGCAACCGCCTCGGCTGGTGGTGGCACCGCCGCCTTCGAAGGGGTGCCCGCGAGAGAGATGCTTTGGCTCTTGGCGTTCCTTTTCGCGCCGAATGGGCCGGCGGCCGCCTACCGTCGCATTCTCACCGAGGCACTCTCTCAGTTCGTGGATCACCTGGCCACGACCTGCGGGGAGCTGGCACGTGCACCCCGGCGGCGGAGCGACTTGCACGCCGAGGCCACAGTCCTTTTTTTGATGGAGGGAGGAGCGAATGCCCTTCCGGACGACACTCTCAGCCTCGCCGCCCAGCGACAAGACACGCGGCATTCTGTGTCGCAACTTCTCGCCGCCATTGCCCCGTCGCACTCCGACGATGCGGCGGCCTGGCTGTCGCGACTTGACGACCTCACGATCGCGATCGACGGCCCCCCGCCGACGCCGGTCGTTGGCAGCAAGCCGCCCCCGGTCGAACACCACCAAGGTGTCGTCCCTTCGTCGCCCCGTCCACTGCCTCGCGACCACTATTGGGCGATGAATCCACCCGCGGTTCCAGCGACGTCGCCGTCTCCCTGGCGTCTCTCGAAGGCTGCCTCAGCGACGCCCGCCAAGGAGGGAGACGGCGTCGCCACCGCGAGCTCATTCGAAATGGACACCGAACTGGACGCCGTGTTCCGTCGCATCTCTCAAGACTGGCGCTACTTTTCGGACTCGGTCTTTGACGTGCTGACGTCCACTGACGAGCCGCTCTGTTTCGCCCTTGAACGTGATGAGGCGAATGCGACGCCAGATGCAGCTACCGCAATGTCAGGAGGCACGGACGCCGGCACTGCCAGCGTCGCAGGAGGATCGCCGGACGACGCCACACTCGTCATCGCGGTCATGGCGGCCACGTCTGGCAACCGCGCCGCCGCCGACTCCGCCGTGGACACGACGGTGCGACTGCTGAGCCGCGCCACTAGCTTTCCCGCTCGGACCGTCGTCACGCTCCTTCAAGCCCTCCGCTCCGTGCTGCTGAGTTGCGACGAGGACTCCCTCGTGGCCACTCAAAACGGCCTCAACGCCGCGCGGGCGACCCCGCTGGTCAGCCGTTTGCTAGAGCATCCCGACCTCGATGTGGTCGAACAAGCCGTGGAGTTTGGGGTGGCCTTGCTGGAGGGAGGCAACAAGTTGTGCCAAGACACCCTCTTGTACTACTTCAACAACAACGATGAAAAGTTCTTCTTCACCATTCGACAGCTGTTGAAGGCGGCCGATCAAGAAATTTCCCACCTCGCTGACAGTTTTCGGAAACTCGACTTGTCGGCGGCAGCCGCCAAGCAGCAACGTAGCCACACGGCTCTCTCATCGACCGCGAAAGAGGAAGAGATGGCCGCCTCGGCTGGAGGAGCTGACGATGATGTTGGGGTCTCCACGTGGTCCACGATTGGCGACGCCAAGATTCGAGTCGTGGAGCTTGCACCGCGGCTCTGTCGCCTACTGCAACTGCTTTGCGAGGGCCATCACTTTGCGTTTCAAAACTATGTTCGCCACCAGCACGACAACTTCAACTCCTACAACATGTGCGTGGTCGTGATGGAACTGCTGCACGCCACGCTACGTCGCCCGGACGCGACGACGATGCCCATTGCGATGCAGGCGCTCAACACGCTGACGGAGTTCTGCCAGGGCCCGAGCACGCTCAACCAAAGCGCCATCATGAACACCGACGTCATCAGTGAAATCAACGCCATCTTGTCGTTTCACTCTCCCTCGGCAAGCGATTCGACCAGTGGGACCGCGAGGACAGCCACTGACAAACCGCGCGACGACGCATGCGAGGCAGGGCCCCCATCCGGGGGAGGGGACGATGCGTCCACTGGGTTAAAGTCAGCCGCCGTCACCTTGCTGACCGCGTTGCTCGAAGGCAGCCAGGACGCGCGCATCCCGAACATCATGCTCGCAACGGTGAACTTCACGGCCTTGTTTGATCTACTGCAAGAGGCCTGGGAGGCCCACGAATTGGACCTCGGGTTCCAAATCCACATTTTTATGGCTGTGGTGTTCACCTACGGCGACCGCATCAAAACAGAGCCGTTGAAGCAGCGCCTGCAGACCTCGGGCGGGTACGAATACTTCACGCGCATGACGTGCCACATCGAGGTCTGGCGGGACGACGACCCTAGCAGCACGCGCCTGGAAACGGTGTATTTCCGGCAGCCAGATATCTGCACGCTGCGCCACGAAACAAAAGAGTACCTGCACAACACGGTGAACCGTTCCAGTATCGCCGCGAAGCACTCCGGCTTCTTTCGGTGCGCGGACGACTTGATCTTTGAAATGGAGTACCAGTCGATTCTCGAGGAGCATGCCAATGGAAAACCGTGGCACCGTAACCCGCTCAACGTCCTCGCTTGCCGACCGCGGCCCTTCGAAAATGCGCTTCTGATCCTTACAGGACTCAGCAACATGCTTATTCTTGGGGGCTTCGTGACGCACGAGTGGTCGTTCGCCGCCGCCGCTCTCGGCGTCGCGGCGTTCCTCTGCAGCGCCTACCTCGCCATCGTGCAGTTTGCGTTGAAGGGCCCACTGTTCGAGCACCGACGACGGTTCAAAGTGGACGAAGCGCCGTTTCTGTCGCTTTCGGCGTCGGAGCGCCTCCACGCCGTCGCCACGTGGCCCATCCTGTCACTCGTGCTAGACGAAACCACCACCAAGATTTACATTTTCTGCACGATGGTGTCGTTACTGAGCATCGCGGCGTCGCCCATTTTCTACTCGTTTTTAATCGTCGTACTGATCCATCGATTTCCTCTGCTGGGCAGCATCGTGTCGGCCATCACAAAAAACGGGCGCCAGCTTCTGCTGACTGCGCTGCTCGGAGTCTGCGTGGTGTACCTGTGCGCGATCGTCGGATTTCTCTACTTTCAAACCGACTTCGCGCGAGATGCGCCGGTGACGACTCTGCCGCCGCTGGGCAACGCCACGGCGGCAGGGACGGATAGCATCGTCGATCACTTGATGAATAGCTTTCTATCCGGCGACGTTACAGTCGCGAACAGCATCAACTCGTCCTCAGGTGTCGTGGTGAACATGGATCGCGTAGAGCCAAGTGCGGCCGAATCCCATGTCGCGACGGTGCTCGAAACAAACTGCGCCACGGTGAGCCAGTGCTTCTTCTACATCTTCTCGAAGGGCGTGCGCGGCGGGAGCCTCGCCGATGGGATGGTGCCCAATGAGTGGAGCGACGGCGCGTACTTTTGGCGGGAGATGTACGACTCCGTTTTTTACCTCGTCGTCACGGTCATCATCATGAACATTGTCTTCGCGCTGATCGTCGATACCTTCGCGGAGCTCCGCGACGCGCGAAAAACGCAGGAGGAGGACATGCAAACGTGCTGTTTCATCTGCGGCATCGACGCAGCGACGTTCGACCGGTCCGGGGAGGGGTTTGCAGTGCACGTTAAGGGGCCCCACAACATGTGGCGCTACCTGTACTTCATGCACCACCTCAAGCGCAAAGAGCAGAGCGAGTACACCGGTCAGGAGTCTTACGTGTTTGAAAAAATGAAACGTAACGACCTGAGCTTCTTTCCAGTCAACCGAAGTCGGTCTCTGGAAAACGTCAAACTCGCCGGCGCCGATGGTCCGTCCGCAGGCGGCGCGACCGAAAGTGGCGGTGGCCTTTCATTGGACGACATTCGCAAGTGCGTGGAAGACGTTGTTTCCAAGAAGCTAAGGGAGGGCCTCGGCTCGACCGCGGGGCGAGACGCGTTGGTGTCCGGGGCGAAGCCTGGGGCCGCAGGTGTAGGCGGGGGAGTGGAAGGAGCGGACGCCGGTGGGTCGTCGCCGTCCCTCGGAAGCTCAGGCTCGGCGTCCGCATTGTGGCGCAAAGCTCGCCACCGATCTCTCGTGTCGTTGCGGCCGCCAACGTACCAACCTGCAGCTGCAGGTGCCGCGCCGCCACCAACTCTAGCTGCGCCACCCGTTGCAGCTCTCGGAGTGGCACCGACGGACGATAGCGTGACAGCCGCCGCCCGCAGTGCCTTGGAGGCGCTGCAACGCGCGCTCGATGCAAGGGGCAGTGCACCGCCGCCGCCGTCTTCCGACGCGTCGCCAAGCTCCCCGCCGCGCTCTCTCGCAGGTCTCGTGCTGCGGAAGCGCGACGAATCAACAATTGCAACGGGCACCGGTCCGCAGCGCTAACCGTGACGAACGCGTGTCTCTTCTCCCACTCCTGTCGCGTCTCGGCGGTCTTGGTGTAACTGTGTGGTTGTGACCACAACTTCGCCTCGGTCTCCTCTCATTCCTCCAGTCCTCCTAGAGAATTCCGTGATTCTAAATTGCATATTCTGTTCGCTGGCAAGGGGTATCGCTCGAAGTTGCCTTCCGCGTTGCCTTCCCAACAATCTCCAGGCACTCGTTCTCGTTTTCCTGTCACGTCGCAACAATGCTTGACCGAATGGTCCCAGTGGTGGGCCGGCGGTGGTCGACCGCCTTACTCGCGGTCCTTGCCATGGCAACGTCAACTCTCTTGGTGGCCGCGTCCGTGCAGTATAACGACTCCCTCGCCGTGGCCCCCGCGCCGATGATCATGTGGTCGTCGAATGCCACCGTAACCGCTGAGGTGAACCTCGCGTACGGCTACTTCCTGCCTTCCCGCAAGACGCCCGTCGTCGCTAACGTTGGCCTGTACAGTACCGCGGCAGTGAACGCTTACACTGGGGCGGCGGTGTGGTCCACACCTGAGGTGAACATCTCCGAGGATGATTACATCAGCATTCGGATTTCCTACAACTTGCTCCGCACGACGAGCTCGCGCCACGACGGCTACCTCATCATTGGCGGCGCGCAATCCCGCAACGTGGTCGTGCACGCAGGCACCGGCGCCATCGTGTCAGAGTGGCCTAACGCGCTTTTTTGGACCGGCGCCCCGGTGTTCTCCGAAGCGGCCTCAAACGTGTCCTACGTGGCCGGGGCACGCGTCGCGAATGAGACAACGCTGTGGACGGTCAACCACAGTACCGGAAATGTGACGCACTTTGTAGACGTGTCCGCCCCGCCGGCGTTCACCTTCGCGCGGCAGTTCCCACCTGCCGCGGTTTCCATCGACGGAACGGCCGCCAAACTCATCGTCGCCATACCGATGTCACCCTCCGGTGTCGCCGCGTACACCGCCGCGGATGGCTCGCCGGCTTGGACGGCGCTCAACGGCCTGCACGGGAACGAAAACGTGTCGGTGCGCTCGCCGCTCGTTCCCTACGGCGCCCGCTCGTTCTTCGTGGTCGGCCTGTCGAACGCGTCGGATGACTACAGCGTTGTGCTGATCCAACTCGACGGAGTCAGCGGCGCGGTGCTGCAGAAGGCGCCCCTGCAGGCCTGGTGCCGTGCTCCCAGCCCGTTCGGCATGATGCTCAACGGGCTATCGACCCATTTCCTGGTGCCGAACATCTATGTCAACGGGTCGACGGGCCGCTTCACCGTGAGCATCGACTGCCATGACACGACGGTTGCATTCGACGCCGACAACGTCTTGCGCCTGCCCCGCTGGTTCATCGAGAAGCAGACGGACTCGACCACGACCATCGTACCGGACGACGATGCCAGCTACTTTACGACACCGGACGGTTGGGTTTCCGCGGAGCGCATCAGCACCGGCGTCCTACTGTGGCAGCGCAACGAGAGCATGTGGTACGTGCCGGTGTCGTATCGCGACCAAGGCGTCGACGAGGCGGAACGCATGGCCATTTTCTTCGACGGCGAGTCGACGGTCCTCGGCGTCGAGCCGACAACGGGAAAGGCCCTCTTCACGACGTACAGCTCCTACTTGCGCATGACCCAGGTTCCCATGGTCGTTGAGCTCAACGCTGCCGGGAGGGTGATCATCTGCCCGACGACCAGTGAGGAGCAGCTCGTCGCGGTGCAAGCGACGTTCAACCAGACCGAGTCCAGGCTGCCCTTTAATGCGCAGGTGATCCCAGCCTACGCGTTCGCGGCCGTTCCCCCTCCAGTCGTTCCGGTGTGGCTGCCGACGGACGCATCAAGGATGTACTACATCGATGGGACCTTCGTGACGTCCGCCGAGACATCGGTGACCGGGAACACGGCGGAAGGATCCATGTCATGGCGCCTGAACGGACTCACGCGCCCCATGGTCGTTTCGCTCAACGCACCAGACGGCCACGTCGTCGTCGTGGTACAGCCGTCCCAAGCGCAAACGTCCATCACGTTGCTTAGCCTCGCTGACGGGAGTTCGATTGGCATCGTAGACATGTCGGACCTGTTGGTGAGCGTCTCCTCTGTCACCGCTTGTTCCGCGACGCCGGCGGACGATTGGAGCAATACCTTTGTGATCTTTGGAGCCACGGACGACGGAAACAGCGATTCGGATGAGGGAAGCGCTGGTGCTCTCATGCTCGTCTACAACGTTTCCCGGCAGCAGGGGGGCGCGCGGCTCATTTATCAGCGAGCCGCCGTTCCCCTCGACTGCGTAGGGTCGGATTGCCCCATCGCGTGCTCCTGCGGCGTTGTGACCACGAATAGGGCAGTGTACCCTTTCACGCTCGGGCCAACGCAGCGCGTCGGCTCATCGCTGCTGACGCCGTGGGCGGCCCCCTCCGCGGTGTTGCTTCTCACTCGATGGGGTGTGTGGACATCGGCGGAGGACGGCACACTATCGCTGATGGACGTGGCTGGAACGACGCGCCTAGCGTCGAACCCCGACTCCGCCAGTTACATGTTTTCGTGCGGCGGAGACCTTGTCTGCTACCAGTCCGCCGACGACTCGGTGATCCGTTTTTTTAACGGGTCCGTCTCGGACCTGACGCTGCTTGACAATGTGCCGGTACCCGCGTTGTCGGCACAGGCCACGCCAGCCGGCGTTTTCCTCGAATCCGTCGTCGCAACGCTTGACACTGTCATCTTTGCCTTCTCCTCGGGAGCGGTCGTCGCGACCTCGGCCGACCTCGCGATGGTGGCTTGGAACTACTGCCTCACGTCGCCGTTTTTCCCGGCGGCTTCGGTCACCGTCACCGTGATCGGCCATCACGTCTTCATGCAGAGCTCGAACCTCGTCGTCGTGCTCTACGCGCCGTTCGGCACCGTCCTCGGGGCGTTTCCGACGAATGAGTGGTCCGGTGTCGCAGGCGGCACCTACACCGACCTGAGGGGTCACTCGAGGCAAGTCTTCGGGTTTCTCTCTTCCGACGTCGCTTCTGTTTACCAGCTGAGTGACACGGCCGTTCGCCCCGCTTTGCCACCAAAATGCCCAGCGGACTGGGGACAGGACCGTCCGACCACTGGCGGTGGTGGCAACCCGCACTCTTCCGCGCTCGTCACCGGATTAGCGGTCGTCGGCGGCGTCGGCGCCGGCAGCGGAGGATTTTTCCTCATCCGCACCTTATTGCGCCGCATGCGCCGGAATCGGTACTCCGCCACCAGCGTGGGCTACTCGTCCGCGGATGCCGACGCGTCGTCTTACAAGTCGTTGAATTAGCGAAAGGGGTTTCCAAGGCCCAAGGCGAATGCGATTCCTGCTTTTGCGTTGCTCCAATGCTGATTAGGAAGGATAGCGAAGGGAATCTCTCAACGAATTTCCTTGAATTTTAACAAGTGACGCGCGCGCTCCACGCGTCGAATGTGGCTTACCATTAATTTGGTCATCCACTGTTCTTTGAAGATGCCGAGCATGGTGCGATGCCCACGCGTTGTAGTCTCCTCTTCTTTTTCTTTCACATACTTTCAGAACGATAGTACAAGCGCAGAGGCAAGCGAGATGGGCATTCTTGGCTTGGCCAAGCTCATCTATGAGAAGGCCCCCGGCGCGGTCCGAGAGAACGAGATGAAGAACTACTTCGGCCGCCGGATCGCGATCGACGCCTCCATGAGCATTTACCAGTTCATCATCGCCATGAAGGGGTTCGACAACGGCGAGGGGCAGGAATTGGCAAACGCGAATGGCGACGTCACCTCACATCTGAACGGACTGTGGTCGCGGACGCTGCGAATGATCGACGAAGGGTTGAAGCCCATCTACGTTTTCGACGGCGCGCCGCCAGAGCTGAAAAAGGCGGAGCTGGACGAACGAAAGAAAAAAGCGGCCGAAGCCGAGGCTGCCTTCGAGAAGGCGAAGGAGGAGGGCGACGATGACGCCATGGAGCGGCTCAGCAAGCGCACCGTGCGTGTTTCGCGCGCCCAAATCGAAGAGTGCAAGACGTTGCTGCGGTTGATGGGTGTCCCCGTGGTTCAGGCCGCGAGCGAGGCGGAAGCGCAGTGCTGCGAGCTGGTAAAAGGAGGTAAGGCATGGGCGGTTGGAACCGAGGACATGGACGCCCTGACGTTCGGCGCGCCCATTCTGCTCCGGCACCTAACGTTCAGCGAAGCCAAGAAGAGACCGGTCGCTGAGTTTCGCATCGACGACGTCCTGCAGCAAATGGGCTTCACCATGGACACCTTCATTGACCTGTGCATTCTGCTCGGCTGTGACTACACTGGGAAAATCACTGGCATCGGGCCGCAGAAGGCCTTCGACGGGCTCAAGCAGCACGGCTCGATTGAGGCCCTAGTCGCCAGCTTGGACCCTCAGCGATACCCGGTTGTGGCTGAAAACTTCGACTTCACAGGTGCGCGGGGGCTGTTTAAGGTCCCTCCGGTGGTGCCGTGCGATCAAGTCGACATCGCTTGGACGGCGCCAGACGCAGATGGTCTTCGTCGCTTTCTTGTCGAGGAAAAGCTGTTTAACCCAGCGCGTGTGGAGGCTGGCATTCTGCGACTGACGAAGGCACTTTCCCGCAAGACCCAAGGGCGACTGGACGACTTCTTCAAGCCTATACCTCGCGCGGTGCTGCCAACGGCCACAGCGGCGGCGGCGGCATCACCTTCGTCCCCCGCCGCTTCTGGCGCGACCCGGAAGCTTGCAGCTGTCGGTCAAAAACGGTCTGCATCGGCCGCGGAGGAGGGGGGTCCGGCGGCGCAGGCACGTCGCGTGGGAGTCAACGGGGCGAAGAAGGCGGTGAAGAAATGACTCCGCTCACCGGCGTCACCGACCGAGGAGGATAGACATCACTCAAAAGGATAGACACATGATTGTGAAAAGGGTGCGAGAACGATTTCTTTCATCGCCATAGATGCGGGTATTTCCACTATTAGGTGACCCTTTCAATGTTGATCTAACCCGCATTCTAGTCGTTTTTGTCATTTTTGTTTGGCAGATCTGTGTCGGGGACGCCATGACGCCGGCCTCTTCTCTGCGCGAAAGGGCGTCGACGCCGACGGGTCGCATGGAGACGTCGCCCGCGCTCGTTGAGGACCACCCGTCCAAGCTGGCCTCCATCGCGCGCACTGTGTCCTTATGCCATTCTCTGGCGGTCGCGTACGGACTCGACGAGCGGACCACGCGGGACCAGGCCGCCGTGGCGTCACAATCCAGCGGCTACTCGCGCCGCAAGCAGCAGGAGATCGCTTTCACCACGTGCGGTTCGTGGATTGCCAACCAGATTGTGGTCGGGAGCCTCAGACCGCAGCGGCAGGTGCCGCGTCGGCAGCCGGGGCGCCGCGCCACCACGGCCTCTCGTCGACCCCTGCGACCCCAACTCCCAGACAGGGACGGCGACGACGAGGCCGACCTCGACCCGGTCGCGCGGACGCGCCGCGCATCGTACGTCGATCGATACATCGACGAATGGACCATCGAGGGCTCCCCCGCCATGTGGCGCAGCCGGCAGTGGAGCAAACCGCCCCCGCCTGCCATCGACCCCCTACGGCGACAGCGACCTTCTCCGGGTCCCTCTCCGTCGCCAGCGGGTCGCGGCCGCCGCTAGCGCGCGCGTTGTCTGGGTATCTGTCGTTTGCTCGTGTACCACTTGAACAAAAGTACGCCGCCCCCACCCATCGACGACATTGGTGGATGACAGCCGTGTGCCAATCTCTTGTGTTGCTCAAGTGCAGTGACCGGTTTGTTGTTGCTCGTCGTTTAAAAAGAACCCCTAACCGGCCTTCCCACCACTAGCGATGCTCGGTGCATCAAGGTGTTGGGATTGGGTCGCCGAACGACACCACCGCATGCGCCGCTTCCTCTGCACAGAGCAATGGTCCAGCAAAGAGCGTCGCACATTGGTCTTCGCCGCGCTCACATTCCTGTACATGTTCGTAGAACTCGCGACCGGTGCCGCGACGGGGAGTCTCGGCCTGGTGAGCGACGCCATCCACATGTTCTGTGACTCGCTTGCGCTCGTCCTCAGCCTCGCGGCCACGATCATGTCGCACTGGCCGGCGGACAAGCGGCACCCGCTGGGGTTCCGACGCTACCAGGTGTTGTCGGGCTTCGCCAACGGCGTGTTGCTCCTCCTGGCGGTGCTGTCGATTATCCAGGAATGCGTGCGGCGTGTGTGGGCCCGCGCACCCTCTGGCTCGGAGGTAGCTGGCCTCCACTTGCATGCGCACCACCACCACCACCACGACCACCGCGACGGCCTCGACCCTTCGTCGTCGTGGATCGTCATCGGCGTCGGTGCCATCGGCCTCGGCGTCAATTTTCTTGGCCTCATCGTGTTTCACGACGTGGCGCATCAGCACGGCCACCATGGCCACGCTTGTGGCGGGTGCTGCGACCACGCCAGTCATGCCGACCACGCGTCGGTTGCGGGATTGCTGGAAGTGCGCGCCGACATGAGCGCAACCGACGAGGCGGAGTCCGGCAACTTCCGGAGCCACCAAACCGGACTCGACTCCGCGGGAGCCGGGACGCTGCTGCGCCGGAGGCAGCCGCTACCGGCACCTGGCACACCGTCGGTCGTGTCCGTCCTCGTTCCAAACGTCTGGCCCACCGAGGAGGAGCCCTCCTTTAAGGGCAAGGCCCTTTCCCCGTCATCGGTCGCGGTTACGACGATGGCCCGCCTCGCCAGTGTCGTGCTGGGCGTGTTCCGAAGCGCCCCGGCGGGTGCGTTTCAGGGCGATCCCAGTGCCCGGGGTGTCTACTTGCACATCTTGGCGGACCTTCTCGGGTCCCTCGGTGTGATGTTCGCCGCCCTCATGACGGGTCTGACCGGCCAACGATTTTGGGATCCCCTGGCGTCTGCGGCCATCGCGGCGATGATATTCTCATCCGCCGTGCAACTGCTGAAGGACACCGGTGCCGTCCTGCTGTGCATGGAGCAGCTCGACCCCTTGGCCGTTGGCCAGGGCAAGCACGACGGCACCACGCTATCGGGCCGCTTAACAGTCGACGTGCAGCGAGCAGTGTCGGCGGCGTGCTCTGTGCTTCCGCCGCCCATGTGGGAATGCCGCGTGCTGCAGTTGATGTGCTGGCCCATTTCGGGACCTGATGACCTCTGCACGGTGGCAGTGCTCGGCTGTTTCGCCGCGGCGGCGGATCAGCAGCGAGGAGGGAGCCTTCCCCCGGTCCAAGTCGTCCACGAGTGCCGTGTCGCAGCGGAACGCATACTCAGGCGAGTGGCCGGGGCCGATGAGCCTGATCGCGAGGGCGCGAAGTTCGATCGCGTCTTCGTGGACGTGAGGTGGTGACGCGGCGCTCGTCGTGCCCCCCCCCCCCTCCCTTCACACACCCCACAACGGTCCCGCTCGTTGCGTTCTCATATGTTTCGATGTTCAGACAAAACCACCTTTGTCTCCATGACAGGCATTCACCACAGCCACTCATTTCGATCTCACATTCGAGTGACATCTAGCCACAGCGACACATACACCACGGTCGCATGCCCACCTTCGACGAGACGTACATTTTGGGGGAGGAACTCGGCCGCGGCGCGTACGCCGTCGTGCACAAGTGCGTCCATCGCCAGCGCGGCGACACGTGGGCGGTGAAGCTAGTGGATAAGACCAAGGCGGGCCCGAAGGACATCAGCGACATCATGCACGAGGTGACCATGATGAAGACGGTCGGGCACCATCCCCACGTCGTGCAGCTGCTCGAGTTCTTCGACACGCCGCAGACCATGTACCTAGTGCTCGAGCTCCTGGAGGGGGGAATGCTCTTCGACAAAATTGTCTCCCTCAAGCACTACAGCGAGGCCTGCGCAAGCCGTCTCATCAAGAACTTCTTGCTCGCGCTGGAGCACATCCACTCAAAGGGCATTATGCACAGGGACCTCAAGCCCGAAAACCTGCTTCTCAAGCGATCCACCGCAACGTACGACACGGACATCTCGCACCTGACCGACTTCTGCGTAGCGGACTTTGGCCTCTCGGGCCGCTCGCCCGGCCAGACCTGCTGCGGGAGCCCGTCCTACATCGCCCCGGAGGTGATCAACGTGGGCTACTTCCGCACCCAACGCGACCCGTACGACTGCAAATGCGACATCTGGTCGGTTGGCGTCATCACGTACATCCTGCTCAGCGGCAAGATGCCCTTCCACGGAAAGCACTTCAAGGAGACTTTTGGCAAGATTGTGAAGGGCCAGTGGGCGTTCGTCGGCGACGTGTGGGACACCAGCGTCAGCCCGGCCGCCAAGGACTTCATCCGAAAACTGTTGACGATGGACCCCAAGGCCCGTCCGAGCGCCACGGAGGCACTCCGCCACGCGTGGGTCGTCAACGTTCAGTCGGACGTCCACATGATGGCCTCGCTCGAGGGCCTCAAGCAGTTCAACGCGGAACGCAAGCTGCGCGGCGCGATGATGGTGTTCCGCGCGACCACGAGCTTCCTAGGCAAGCTGGACAGGACCCCGCCGTTCTTGAAGTATCTGTCGCACCAGAACAAGCTATCCACGGTCGTCCAGGCCCAGTCCCAAACCGACGCATCGCGCGTCCACCACATCGACTTCTCCCGCGCCCTCCTGCGCGACAACCCTGGGTGGAAGCTGCAAGATTGCTGCACGTGCGGTAGCCAGCTGGTGTGCCGCCACATCCAAAACGTACACGAGTACCTCTTCGTCGGGCGCAAAGACATGGACGTGGAGCCGTTCATCAACGAGCTGGAACTCATGAAGGACGAGGCCGAGTTCGACTTTGCGGACGACCCGACCAACGAGGGCATTCAAGCTCGCGCCGAGGAGGTCGAAGACATCCTGCGCGCCGCCCGCGCCTTCCGCGAGGAGTACCTCAAGGTGCCTGGGTCGCAAATGAAGGCCAACTTCATGCTGGATAAGCCCGCGGGATCGGCCGCCCCTATCGGAGGCACGACTGGCGCCGCCGCCAAGTTGCTTGGCAAGATTGGAAAGGCCTGAAATTTCGTGTTTTCCACCCCCCCCCTCCCCCCTCTCTCCCTTTTGTGTAGGCAACATCTCTCTCTTCTGTTCTTCGTTGTGATACCCCCCTTCCCCTATCTCACTGTTCGCTCGTGTAATTGAACCACACGATCGGTCCGTTCACAACGAACCGCGGCGGGTAGGCACGCGTGGGAAGGGGGAAGTTGCGGAACCTCTTGCAAACCGGGACCGCAGTTCACCCGAATTCGATCCCGTTGGTTTTGCTTGGCGCCGTTTCGATCTCTCTCTCTCTCTCTCTCTCTTCCGACATGCGTTCCCTTCCTTCGCCCCCGTCTCATGTGCGCCACATGGTATGCGGGATTTGTTGTGTTCGCCCTGTGTGCAATGGTCGTTGTCATTGTGTCTCCCTTTGTTGTCTGCGACCCCCTCAACGTCCGTGGGAGTCCGACAATCGACACTGAACAAGCGCTCGTAGTGAAGGGTCCCAACTTTGAACACGTGGTTGCAACTTTCTCTTCCCTCGCAAAGTACACCTATTTGCTGTCCGCTGCGCGCTCTTCGCCGATTGTGATGTACTGTTCGATCGGCGGCCACGTGCCGCAAGAGCCAGTGGTCAGTCGCACGTCAGGAGCCCTGTTTGAACGCCGCCTCATAGAGAAGCACTTAGCGCAGAACGGCGGTCGTTGCCCGGTCACGAACGAGCCGCTGACGACCGCGGACCTTCTGGCCGTTCAAAGTGGCGCAAACATCGGCCCTCGATCGTGTGGATCGGCGTCCATCCCGGCGTTGCTCTCCTCGCTACATGCCGAGTGGGACGCGTTGATGCTTGAGCAGTTTTCTCTGCGGCAGCAATTGGCACAGGCGGAGCAAGATCTCAGCCTGGCGGCGTACAAACACGATGCAGCTTGCCGCGTCATTGCAAGGCTCGTACGCGAGAGGGATGAGCTGACGGCTAAGGCTCAGTCGGGCGGCGGCGGCGGGTTCAGCGGCACGGCGGCGCCAAGTGCAGCCGCAGGCACGCCTCAACAGCAGCAAGCCGCCGCGGCGGAGCAAGTGATCGCCGAGACGCAGTCCGCCCTGCCCGCACCAGTGCTGGGCGACATTGACTCCACGAAGACACGACTGCAGACGATGCGACGTCGCAGCGAATACTTGCGACGCGCCACCGTCGACAAGGAGCAGGTGTCTCGCTTCATCGAGATACACGACTATTGCCCCCCGCACGCGTCCGTCTCGGGATCGGCGGTCGGTGTGCTCTGCGTGGCCGCGCAGCAACTCAGCGGCGGCCGTGCCGTGTACGCGGGCGGAGCAGACGGTAAAATTAGTGTGTACGACGTCACTCGCGGTGCCGTGGCGGGGAGCATGCTGGGCCACACGAAGGCCACCCGACACCTCATCGTCCAGGACTCTAAGGACATGGTCATCTCGGGCAGCGATGACGGCACCGCGAGGATTTGGCGCCTCGACAACGGCCTCTTCCGCTGTTCCAGCGTGGTGAAAGGCCACGCGGGGCCGGTGTCCGGAATCGCGCTGCTTCCCAGCGGTCCATATCTCTTGACCACCGGCGCCGACGGATCAGTGCGGTTCAGTGATGTTGAGACGGGCGGCATGATCTTGTCTAAGAAACCCCCTGAAACCGCGCTGGGCATTGCGTGCTCCGCCTTGCACCCCGACGGATTTATGATTGCGACGTCAACGAGCGCGGCCGTCCACCTCTGGGACGTACGGCGCATGCAAATCAACATGGCGCTGCCCTTGCCCGACCACGGCAATGTGACCTCGCTCAGCTTCTCTGAGGATGCCCTCACGCTTGCCGTCGGAACGTCCAAGGGGGTCGTTCAGCTGTGCGATTTGCGCACGGTGGCGAATACGGCGCCTTTGCTGTTGAACATGACGGAGGGCGCCGACGCGGGCCAACCGCAGCATCACGCCATGCTGGCTCAATCGGGTGGCGTCCGGCGCGTCAGCTTTGATCCCAGTGGTCAGTTCCTCGCGGCGGCCGCGGCGAACGTTGTTAAAATTTGGGCCAAGAGCGACGTGAGCTTGTTGACGCGCATCGCCTCTCACTTAGAGCCGGTGACGGATGTGGCATGGGGCCCCGACGCGTCGTGGCTAGTGACCTCCTCGCTCGATCGCCGGGTCAAGCTCTTCGGCACAGGGTCGGAGTGATCAGGGAAGAAGGAGTGCGCAGGCAATCGCCTCACTTCTCACCGTTGTTGTTGCTGTGTGCGAGTGGGGTGCGAGTGAGGGGTTTTGATCCACCTAGATAAGGATCTGCCATCCCACTATCCAGCGACCGTCCTCCATCCTCGTGTTGGCGTGAGCCTGCTGATCAAGCCATATGTGGGTGCATCCCTTCTTGTGGTGTTCACAGTCTCAGTGTTTTCTTCCTTCGTGAATTTGTGCAACCAATGGCCGCCTCGGCGCTGCAGAGCCACGCGGTCAACACGACGCCAGCCACCACGGCTGAGACGACAGATGCGAGATGCAGTGCTAGCCCGTCGGCAGCGATCGTACCGACGCCCCCCTCGTCCTCGAGCGGCGATGCCAGCAGCAGCAGCACGACGCATGATGCCGACGAGGCGGCCATCATGGCGCCCAATGTGGCGCCGTTCCACCAATACTATCTCAGCGACAAGGTGCGCTTCTCCGTGTACGATACCATGCACGAGATGCTGCAGTCGACCGGGAGGCACAACTGGCAGCGGTCCTCCCGCATGGACGCGTGCCAGGTCATTCTCGGTGACCGCTTCGGACTCGCATACGAGCAGCTGCGCGCGCTGCCGCCTCGCGACGAGGAGTCGAAGCCCTTGGTGAACTACTTTCAGGGGTCCCATCGCCTCACACTGAAAGGATCGATGACCAAACTGTTGCGCGACGCCTGCCCCGACGTGAACGCGTTCCTCCCGGCGTCGTTCGTGATCGGGCTGTCACTGCACCCAAAGTCGACGGAGACCACGACGGCGCAGCGTCCTGGTCCCCCGGCTCGCTTGCTCGCCCGGCTCGGCGGACGTTTCGATCTTCCCGTGGACCCTGCCCCACAACCAACGCGTCGCCGCGACGTCGAGGCCGACGCTGCCGAGCTCGTGGCCCTGGAACGCGCCATGACCGCCAACCCCGCCTTCATGTGGATTGTCAAGCCGTCGTCTGGCAGCAAAGGAGCGGGCATTTTCATCACGCAATCGTTTGAGGCCATCGTAACGGCGGTCGCCAAAGCGAATGCCGATGCCGAACGACCCGTCCTCTACGTCGTGCAGCGCTACATCGACCGTCCGTATCTCCTGGCGCCAGGCGGCCGCAAGTTTGATGTCCGGATCTGGGCCATGTTGGTGTCCCCACCCTATGACATTTACGTCTTCGATCAAGGCTCCTGTCGCACCGCCTCGATGTCATACGATGCCGCGAAGCTCGATGATCTGTACCGTCACATCACGAACCACGACTTGCAGCAACACGCCGATTCCTATGGCGCCGCGGAGCAGGGAAACGAAATGTGGTTTTCCGGCCTCTGCCTTCAACTCTCCCGAACGCACCCGACCGTCGACTTCGACGCCGAGGTGTTCTCCAAGATGACATCAATTATTGTCAAGACGTTGCGGGCGGCGGAGGACCTGTTGCGGGTCGACGTCTCTTCCGCTGTTTCCGCGGCGCTTCCGCCTGGAGCCGCCGGGGGGAGTGGGGGTGGAGGGAGCTCGGCCGCGCCGTATCGAGGGTTTCAAATCTTTGGCTATGATTTGATGGTCGACAGCGACCTCAACTGCCACTTGCTCGAAATTAACGGCTCACCCGGGGTCGCAAAGCGCTGGTTGGAGCCCCTCGTGCTCAGCACCATCGAAACCGTCGTCGCCCCTCGTTTCCCATGCGGGTTTGCGGGCCAATTCGCACCGGTCAAGGCGCGGGTCGCGGAAGCCACGGCCCTTGACGGTGAAAGCGGTCGATGGATGAAAGTGTTTCCTCACTAGAAAGAACGACGCCGAGACGCACGTTACCCCTTTACTCTCTAGATATCGATTGCTCAAATCAACTTACCACCAATCTCCGACCAGGGCGATGCCACCTCCCTATCTCCCAACGAGCGTCCCTATCTCCCGCCGTGTTACCCCTCCTCACGCAACCGCCACAGGAACTAACGCCCCGAAAGAAAGAAAGCGATGTTGTCTTTCCCCCGCGACGTCGACGTCTTGGCGGCAACGGTGGCGGTGTGTGTGGGCGGCATGGCGTCGCTCTACGCCTGCCGCGTGCGGGAACGCTGCAAAGCCGCCCGCATCGGACACGTTCACCTCGTGCCGACACTGATAGGCGGGCCTGTCGGCTGGTTGTTGGGGCACCTCCCGGAACTGCAACTGGGGGCAGAGGAATCCGGCGTGTCGATGACGCGGCATGTGCGAGCGGTTCGCGACTTACACAAACGATCCTGCCCCGAGGTCAATCGGGATGCCGTCGGCGTGATTTTTCCAGGGACGACACTCGGCGTCGCCGTTCTCAACCCTCGCGACGTCGAATACGTCCTGCTTCGCAATGGGAGTAACTACGAGAAATCGGCACTCTACGACAGTATTATTCCGTTGCTCGGCGCGTCGAGCATCGTCGTGCTCCGGGATGAATCGAAGCACACGGTGCTGCGACGGCAGCTTAATCCGGCCTTTTCCGCGGTGGCGTTGCAGACCGTTTACGACAAAGTCGTCGCGAAGCACGTTCAGACGCAAATGTTGAAATTGAGCGCACAACTTACAGACGGAATTGCAGCTGGGGTCGATGTCGAACATACGTATGACGCCTTAGCGCTAGACATTGTGTCGGAGGCGGCCTTCCGCGAAACGAGCGTAGAAACGGCCGGTAGCGATCACAGCGGCAGCAGCACGGTCAGCGACTATTTTCGCATCATGGCCGACACCCTGCTGACATCACCGTACATACTCGTTCCGGGACTGAGTGCCTTGCCATGGCCGGCCAAGTTCAGGCTAGAGAGTGCGAGGGATAGCTTGAGGGCCGCGGCACGAGTGATTTTCGCCCGCGCGATCTCACCGTCGCACGCCGCCGCTTCCGACGTCAACAAGCTTCTCGTCGATTACCTCGCCGACGCCCACCTCGACCCAAGCACCGTTGCGGACAACATGACGACGGTGCTGCTGGCAGGGCACGAAACCTCGTCCACGACGCTAACCTGGCTTTCCTACTTGCTCGCGAAACATCCCGACGTGCAGCAAAGTCTCTTCGAGGAATTGAGTGCCGCCGTTCAGATTGGCGGCGTTCCCTCGCTGGACACCGTTCGGAATCTTTCGCACCTCCACAACTGCGTCCGCGAGGCGCTGAGGCTGTATCCTCCGGTCACGCTGCTATCTCGAGTCGCCGTTCAGGACGATTGCCTCCCGCACAGCGGCGTGGTCATCCCCAAGGGAACAGAGGTCATTTTCTACGTCTATTGCCTTCAACGCGACCCGTTGATTTGGGGCGCCGACGCCGACAGTTTCCGACCCGATCGATGGAATGACCCTTCGACGATGGAGCGGGTGGGCTTAGGTGGGTTCCTCCCATTTTTCCTCGGCAAGCGCAACTGTATAGGAAAGGACTTCGCGATGAACGAACTGCTCGCGACGACGGCCGTTCTCGTGCGGCGCTTCAAACTCGAATGGACGGAAGGACAACCCGAGCCGTACCGACAGGAGAAGCTGACGATGCGACCCAAAGTACCGATTGCCATTTCGCTACGACAACGGACCGAATGAGCCGCAGCAGCATGGCGTGGATGCGAACACACATGGGGGAGAGTGACGGAAGCGTCATATTCTTGAAAGGAAGCCGGGATACATGTATGACACATGCTGAACTTGTTTCAACGGCGAACACGCACGCCAAATCACAAAAATTGAGTAGTGTGCATACTGTGCGATGGGTTACGCCAACCACTCGGACACACCAGTTTGCTGTTTTGCTGCCCCCTCCCTCCTCACGCGAAGCCGCTCTGACTTCCCACAATGGACGTGGCGCACTTGGAGCCAACGGCAGCGGCCCCCCCCGTGATGTCACGGGCGAAGCGGAGACAGCTGCGGCAGCCGCCCACCGCGGTCGTCACCGCCGAGGCGAGGCAACGGCAACGCGAGGAGCTTCGTGAACTGAGGAAACACATGCGCACCCTGAAGTCGAATGGGGGGCGTACCAAGATCAGAAAGGCAGCCGAAAAGCGCCGCCGTGAGGAAGGATCCGAGGACGGCAGTGACAGTGAAGTGGACGTGGAGGGGGCCGTGCGCGCAACCCGCCGTCGGGCGGCTGATGCGGACCAGCGCCCGGCGAAGAAGGCGCGCAAGGATGGCGGCGCCTCGGCTGCTTCCACTAATCCGTTCGCGCCAGCAACCGCCATGCCCAGCTTGCCGGTGCCGCTTCCGGCCAGCACGTCGTTCGCGACGAGTCAAGCAGCACCGACACTGCTCGGCGTCTCGGTGAAACGCAGTGCTCGGAAGACGCAAATCGACCGGTGGTAGGGACCCCCTCCTTCCTTCCTTCCCCGTGCGATCCCTTTTCCTCTTCGGTTAACCGTTCTGCGGATCCCGTAATGAAAATGAAAGTCAGCGCCTCACACCAATATCCGCGACGCGTACCCAACACATGGTTGGGTTTCGCGTTCACGAGTCAAATTCCGTTTCTGTTAACAGAAACCCAACCCCTCCATTACACCCCCTGCAATCCGTCTACTCGCCACCGGGCAGACGGACAACGTTAGCACCTACTCGCATCCGCGCGAACAGTAGTTGTAGACATTTACTACTGCTTCGGTCCTGCTCGGCTATCGACAGATTCCACCTCCCGCGTTCGCCTCCACGCCTTCATGTCAAGTGTGCATAGCGTTCACGACTTCGTGGACCCCGTTCCCGAGCCCATGCTCGCGGGAAAGACAGCGCGTGAACAGAACGAAGTGGCCCGTGGCCACCGAGCGTACACTCGCCTCGCGAGCCAAGAAGCGAACCTGGCTCAACAAGCGTACCTCGTGAGCGCGGTCGGAGAACAAAAGGTACCCAAACCTCACCGCCGCGTTCCGGCGCCGCCCAGCCACGCGACAGTCACCGTGCGCATTCCGAAATCTCTCAAGGCGCTGCGCGGCGGAGGTGCCGCCACCTCTGGCAGTGGCGGCGCGGCAGCACCGCCGCCGGCAGCGGCCTCATTGTCGACGAGCGTCGGTGCCCGTGCGCAGGCAGCCGGGGAGTCGTTCGCCAAAAGCGAACGCCTTGCGACGGTCAAACTCGCCGCGACACAGCGCATCAAGAACATGGCGCCGACGGAGCGGATCGCCTTGCTGTACACCCCAACCGCCAACGTTCGCACCGTAGAACGTAACGATGCGATGAGGGCACACGACTACGACGTGACCTACCGCGGCGTCGAACCGCCGAAGGCACCGGCACCCGGCCTCACTGCGAATGACGTCGGTGTCCGCGGCCGCGACCCCGCTCTTTCGCACTTCCTCCCTCTCGAGGACTTCGACAACAACGAGTACGAGCGCATGGACCCCAAGGACTGGATCGAAATCGGTCGGGGTCATGGTGGAACTCCAGCCCGCTCGCGGTACATCGCCACCGGCCCGACGCTCAGCACCTCTGCCGCGGCTGGAACCAATGGGGCGCTAGTGACCACTGCTGCCGGCGCGCTCGCGACGACGACCCAAGGTGCCCCACAAGTCGCATCGACGGACGAGGTGGCCACGTGGCTGCCGTGCCGCGTGCTCGACTACGATGAGGTCGCGAACTCCTTCCTCGTCGCGTGGAACCACTCGGGAAAGCAGAAGTGGACCAAGCGCCTGAACCTCCTCTTCGATGACGAGGACGAAGCCATTTGGCAGGAGCGCGTGGCCGTCGCGGAGGAGCTCCGTCGCTCCACCGAAGCCGACATCCGGTTGCACTTGTTCATCGAAGGCATGGACCAAGGCCTGGTCGCCCCCGTCGACGAGGACCAAATTGACCGCGTGCTCAGTCTGGTCGCGACCGAGTTTCCGCTGCAGCATCTGCACGTCATCGAGAAGTGCGTCGAGGCCCACCGGGAGATGCACGCGTTCGGTTGCCGAAAGGCCATTCAAGAGTACAATTACCGCAGCGCCGAGGAACGGCAGCGACTTGCCGCTCTCGGATTCCGCCAGCCGCCGCCAGCGCCCATGCGTTCGCTGGACTCCCTGTTAGGCACCATCGACACACCGTCGCCCAACTTCCATGAAGCGAAATCTTACGTCGCCGAGAACCTGTTTCAAGCGCACGCGTTGCTGTACCCGACGCTGCACACGGTGCACGGCCGTTGGCACCAGTTCGCCGACCACTTACTCTGCGATGGCCGCATGAAGTCGGTCCTCCTGCCGTGCCACCTGCACGTCTTCGAGGAGGTTCAGAATCGCGTCGGGTCCTTCACGAGCGAGCGCCTGCGCGACGACTGGAGCGTGAATGTGGTGACGACGATCCAAAATGATCTCGACGTGCACTTCAACTTCTACGAGGAGAAGATCGAGCGCTACAAGACGAGCCGCATGTACCGCTTCTGCCGGATGGTCAACATCATGATGTCCAGCCAGCTGCGCCAGCTGCTCGTGGCCTCGATCAAGAGTTACACCGACTTCATCTCCCGCTACCGCGTGATGCTCGCCCAAGACTTCGACATCGACGCGGACACCATTGACGAAATCGATGGCGACCGCGTCGAGCGGCTCCACTGGGAGCAGCGTGCCGAGGAGGTCGTCGCGAGGCGCACCAAGGAACGCGAGGAACGCGAAGCGAAGGAAAAGAAGGGCAAGAAGAAGAAGGTTGCTGAAGTGGTCGTTGCCGACGGCGAGGAGGGCGCCGAGGGCGAAGAGGGCGACAAGAAGCCGAAGGAGCAACCCCCGCTAGAGTTCGACTTCTTCCTGAACCCGGCGCCCTACTCGGCTCGCATCCTTGAGATGACCCGACAGCCGAATGGACTGGAGCCTCTCTTCGTCGTGGAACTCATTTCCAACGGAGACGCCGTGATGTACCAGCCGCTGCTCGAGGAAGTCGAGGACAAGGTGAAGGGCGTGTTTGACAACTTCTTCGTCCTCACCGACCAAGTCAAGGGTCTCGGCGACCAGCTCTTCCCGTTGCTGGGCTTGCCGCCGTTCTTCCTCAAGTTGCTGGACCACAGCGATCCCGTGGTGCTCGAGGGGAAGGAGGTCCTCCATCGAACGTTGTTAGAAAACATGCAAGGACCCCGGCAGCTGCAACAGCTCTACCAGTCGTTCGAGTACATTCTCAAGTGCGAGATCGATAGCCTGGTCGACAGCTTCACGAAGCGCCAACCCCCTCAATCAGATTTTGACAACGCGTTGGAGCGTCTCTACCGAGATATGGACCGTATCCGCGAACGCACCCTCAACTCCGTCAAGTTTGAGATGATCAAGGTGGAGTGCGGTGGAATCAAGTCCTCCTTGCTGCGAAAGGCGAACGAAATCGCGGCCGCGCTCATGGATGTTCTCGCGCAGCAGCTGAATCAGCAGACGCTCAACGTGGTTCAGCGCTACGACCGCATCTACCACAACATCCTGGTCGAACCGCAGACCCCAGAGGAACTGCAGAAGCTGAAGCAGTACGTCGACGGGATCGGCACCGAGATGAGCGACCTCTGGAACTCGCTTCTCAACATCACGAGTGGCTACGACCTGCTGGCCAAATTTAAGTACGAAGTCGAAACGGGCGACTTCCACATGTACTGGGTCGCGTACGAGAAGCCGCGCAAGGTGCAACAAGCGCTGGAGGACTTCGAGATGAACTACAAGAAGTTCCGCAATGCGTTCCAACAAGACCTCCGCGAGAACTGTGAGAATCTGACCAAGCAAATTGCCAGCGTGGCGGCCAAGGTCGAGGAGCTAGCGACCCGCGGGGATGAAACCCAAGCGGACTTGCACGAGGAGTTTGTTGACAGCATTGACAAGGAGCTCAACGACATTCGCGAGAAGATTGCGCTCTTCAACAGCCATGAGGTGCTCTTCGGCCAACCCGTCACCCAGTGGTCGCATGTTCGCGATATCCGGACCGCCTTCGAGCCTTATCAGGTCTTGTGGAAGGTCACCGCGAGCTGGAATGTGCAGTCGGAAGCTTGGATGACTCGCCCTTTGTCGGATTTGAACCCGGAACAAGTCGACAAGGATGTGAACGAGTGGTTCCGAAAGTTGACCGCGGTCTCGAAGAAGATCAAAGACGAGCTGCCGCTGCAAGCGTGTCTCAAAGTGAAGGAGGCCGTCGACAAGTTCCGCCCGTACGTGCCCTTGATCAAGGCCATGCGCAGCAACTTGCAGCCGTCCAGCGTGCGGCAAATCGGCATGCTCGTGAACGAGAAGGAGCTGACGACAGAAGGCAAGACCCTCACGCAATACCTCAACATGGGCTTGCTGACCCACATCGTCAAGATCGAGGAGATTGCCGAAGTCGCCGAGAAGACGCACGCATTGAACAAGCAGCTCGATACGATGCGCGACGCCTGGAACCGCGTGTCGCTGATGCTGGAGCAGTACAACGATACGTACAAGCTCAAGGCCAGCGACGAGCTCCAGCAGTTGTTGGACGACCACATCCAGAAGACGCAGTTGATTTTGTCCAGCCCCTTCGCCAAAACAGCGGGTGGCGAAGCAGGCGGCGGCAAGGGCCGCTTTGAGAATAAGGTGACCGATTGGGCCGAGCAGCTCAACCTTGTGCAGAGCACGCTGGACGAGTGGTTCCGCTGCCAGAACACCTGGGCGTATTTAGAACCGATTTTCGCCTCGCCGGACATCGCCAAGGCCCTTCCCGAGTCCAAAGAGAAGTTCGACAGCATCGACAAGAGCTGGAAAGAGATCATGGCGACCACGAAGGTCACCCACCAGGTCCTCCTCCGCGCGGGTAGCAAGGAGGATCCGCTGCTCTACCTCTTCAAGGGCCACAACGACGCGTTGGACGAAATCAAGAAGAAACTGCAGCAGTATCTCGAGACAAAGCGGATGGCGTTCCCGCGATTCTACTTCATTTCCAACGAGGAGCTCATTCAGATTCTTTCCGACTCGAAGGACCCGTACCGCGTGCAGCCATATCTGGCGAGCTGCTTCGAGGGCATCACGCGCATCCGGTTCCAGGATTCGATGGACATCACGGCGATGGAGTCCGCGGAGCAAGAGGTGGTTCCCTTCTGCCGCAAGGTCAACCCTGCCGACCACCAGATGCAAGTGGAGTACTGGCTTGGCGCCGTGGAGTCCGTGATGCTCGACTCCGTCAAGGACCAAATCAAGAAGGCGAAGGAGGACTATCGCAAGAGGCCGCGCATCGAGTTCATCCGGCACTGGCCAGGCCAGGTCGTCATCGCCGTGTGCTCCATGTACTGGACCATGGAAGCCACCGAGGCGATGGTCACCAACGGCCACTTTGGCCTCGAAAGCTACTACGGCGAGTGCAAGAAGCAACTGGACGACCTTGTGCTTCTCGTGCGCGACAAGACGCTTTCCGTCGTGCAGCGCTGCACCCTGGAGGCGTTGGTGGTCATCGAGGTGCATTCACGCGACATCACTGGTGAGCTCGCACACAAGAAGATCGAGTCGCCCACGGCGTTCGACTGGCTCGCGCAGCTCCGCTATTACTGGGACGACACGGACAACCACCTCAAGGTCAAGCAGATCAATGCGACGCTCACCTACGGCTACGAATACTTGGGAAACACTGGGCGCCTCGTCATCACGCAACTGACCGACCGCTGCTACCGGACGCTCATGGGCGCGCTCCACCTCAACTACGGAGGAGCGCCCGAAGGACCGGCTGGAACGGGGAAGACCGAGACGGTGAAGGACTTGGCAAAGGCACTAGGCAAACGTTGCGTCGTTTACAACTGCAGCGACCAGATTACCTACAAGGACATGGCGAAGCTGTTCAAGGGCTTGTCCCAGGTCGGCGCCTGGGGCTGCTTCGATGAGTTCAACCGCATCGAAATTCAAGTGTTGTCGGTCATTGCCCAGCAGGTGGCCACGATCCAGGAGGCCATCAAGGACAAGCGCGTCGACTTCTGGTTCGACGACGCGACGATCAAGCTGAAGATGGGCTGCGCGGTCTTCATCACGATGAACCCTGGCTACGCGGGCCGCTCCGACCTCCCCGACAACTTGAAGGCGCTCTTCCGCCCGGTGGCGATGATGGTGCCCAACTACGCCATGATTGGGGAGATTCAGCTGTACTCGTTCGGCTTCCTCGAGGGGCGCGTCCTTTCCGAGAAGATCGTCGCCACCTACAAGCTTTGCTCCGAGCAGCTGTCCTCGCAGAACCACTACGATTACGGCATGCGCGCTGTCAAGGCCGTGCTGACCGCCGCGGGTCGCTTGAAGCGCCAGTTCCCAGACGACAACGAGCACATCCTCATGCTCCGCTCCATCAAGGACGTCAACTTGCCGAAGTTCTTAGCCGACGACGTAGAGCTCTTTGAGGGCATCATCTCCGACTTGTTCCCCGGCGTGGAGCTGCCGAAACCCAACTACGACGCGATGCGCGAAGCACTCACCAATGTCTGCCGCGACGACAAGTTGCAGCTCACGCCGTACTTCAGCGACAAGCTGTTCCAAACTTACGAGATGATCCTCGTCCGACACGGCATGATGGTCGTCGGCAAGAGCCTCGCGGGGAAGAGTAAAATGCTCCAGTCGCTGGCGAAGTCGCTCACGGCGATGCACAAAAAGGGCATGGAACAAAAGACGCGCCTCATTATCATCAACCCAAAGTCCATTACGCTCGGACAGCTTTATGGCAAGGTCGATGTCAGTGGCGAGTGGATCGACGGCGTGCTCTCAAAGGCTTTCCAGCTCGCCAAGGAGGACAACACCAGCGACCGCAAGTGGCTCGTGCTCGACGGCCCGGTCGACGCGGTTTGGATTGAGAACATGAACACGGTGCTCGACGACAACAAGCGTCTCTGTCTGACCAACGGCACCATCATTCCGATGACGCCGAGCATGAACATGATCTTCGAAGTGCAGGACTTGGAACAGGCCAGCCCGGCCACCGTCTCTCGCTGCGGCATGGTGTTCGTAGAGCCCGAGGCGTTCGGATGGCGCCCGATGGTCGAGTCGTTCATCCTCAATTTTCCGGCGTTGTTGACCGAGGCCGACACGCCCTTCGTGGAGATCTTCCGCGCGTTGGTGGACATCGTCATTGAACCCATGCTGACGTTCGTGCGCCGCAACTGCACCACGGCGATTCCACAGGGCAACGTCGTCGCCGTCATGGCATTCATCAAGCTGTTCAACACGTTCCTGAGCGAGTTCCGACCCACGGAGGTGTACAAGCCGCGTGACTTCGAGGAGCGCGAGATCGTCGGTCGCCTGGAGGGCTTTTTCCTCTTCTCGGTGATGTGGACCATCGGCGGCACGCTGTCGCAGAAGGACCGCCTCGCCTTCAACAGCGCGCTGGTCGAGGCGATCAACCACGGCCGCGATCGACACAAGCTGAGCATCAGCCTCCCGGAGCGCCGCTCCTTGTACGATTGCACCTTCTCGGTAGAAAAAGATATGAACTTCATCGACTGGCTGGAGACGTTGCCGGACTTCGTGATCCCCGAAAACGCGCAGTACCATGAGATCATCGTCCCCACCGCCGATACCGAGAGGTACAACTTCCTCATGCGGCAGTGCATCCACCACAACTTGCCGTGCCTGCTCGTCGGCGACACCGGCACGGGAAAGACACTCATGGCCAAGTCGCTCCTTTCCGGCAAGTTGGACAAGGAGATCTACATTTCCAACATGATCCAGTTCTCCGCGCAAACATCGGCCAACCAGACGCAGGACATGCTCGAGGGTAAGCTCAATCAGCGGCGCAAAGGTGTCTTCGGACCACCGCTCAACAAGAAGCTGATCATCTTCCTCGACGACATCAACATGCCCATGAAGGAGGAGTACGGCGCCCAGCCGCCCATCGAGCTGCTCCGTCAGTGGCTCGACTACGGCGGGTGGTACAACCACCTCCGCGATAACGTCGACTTCCGGCGCATGGAGGACTCCCAGTTCCTCGCCGCGATGGGGCCACCGGGCGGCGGCCGCAGCGAGCTCACGCCGCGATTCACGCGACACTTCAACACCGTGTCGGTGCCCGCCTTCGACGACACGACCCTCAAGAAGATCTTCCAGTGCTTGATGGACTGGATCGTGACCAAAGGAGGCTACGCGAGCGGCATGCGCCAAGTCGTCAACCCAGCGGTCGCGGCGACGGTCGAAGTGTACAACACACTCGTGGAGAAGCTGAAGCCAACACCGGAAAAGTCCCACTACACGTTCAACCTGCGCGATATGAGCAAGGTCTTCCAGGGCATCTCGATGGCCGCCCCGGCCAAGATCCAAGACACCACGAAGATGTACCGCCTATGGGTGCATGAGATGAGCCGTGCTTTCGCCGACCGCTTCGTCGATGAAAAGGACACACAGTGGTTCCTCGGCGTGCTCAACGAGTCCATGACGACGCACTTCCGCATGAACTACAAGGCCGTCGCGCCGCCGACCGACGGGCCGCTGCTCTTCGCGGACTTCCTCGAGAGCCGCGCGTACGAGGAAGTGGACGACATGACCGTGGCCCGAAAGTCGCTCGAGGACACGCTCGACCTCTACAACAGCACCGTCCGCGGCGGGGGCATGAACCTCGTTATCTTCAACTACGTCATCGAGCACGTCGCCCGCATCTGCCGAATTCTCAAGCAGCCCTTCGGGTCCGCGCTGCTCATCGGCGTGGGCGGCTCCGGCCGCTCCTCGTGCTCCAAACTAGCGGCCAAGATTCAGGACTACGACTACTTCACCGTGACTCTCACGAAGGATTTCAAGCGCGTCGACTTTTGGGATGCGATCAAGGCGTTGCTGCTCAAGTGTGGCAAGGACGGCATTCCAACGGTATTCGCTTTATCCGACACGCAGATCACTCAAGAGGTGTTCCTGGAGGACGTCAGCAACCTGCTCAACACCGGCGAGGTACCCGGGCTGTTTCCGCCCGACGAACTAGACCAAGCCGCCCAGGGCTTGCGAACGCTCGCGCGCGATAGCGGTCGCGACTTCAGCACGCCCAGCCTGATTGCCTTCTTCGTCGAGCGCTGCCGCATCTACTTGCACATGGTGCTTTGCTTCAGCCCGGTCGGTAAGACCCTCCGCGAGCGACTCCGAAAGTTCCCATCGCTCGTGAACTGCACCACCATCGACTGGTTCCGCGATTGGCCTGAAGAGGGCCTCCGCAATGTCGCCGCACGATTCCTGAGCGACATGGACCTGACCGACGCACAGCGCATATCCTGCGTGGAGTGCTGTGTCTTCTTCCAGGAGAGCGTCCGCGAGCTCGCGGCCGTGTACAAGGAGGAGGCCCGGGTGCCGACCTACGTGACGCCCACGTCCTACTTGGAGCTGCTCGGCACCTTTCAGAGCTTGCTGCAGATCAAGCACTCGCAGCTCAAGGGCTTGCGCGACCGCTACGACAACGGTCTGGAGCAGCTCAGCCTCACGCGAGTCAAGGTGACCGAAATGGAGGCCGAGCTGACCATCGCGAAGCCGCAGCTCGAGATCAAGAAGGCGCAGACGGAGGTGCTTATTACGCAGGTGTCCAAGAAGACGGAAGAAGCCGAGATCGAGCGCGCGAAAGTCGCGCAGGAGGAGCGCCAGGCCAACGAAGTCGCTTCCACGGCGAAGAGTGTCAAGGACCAGTGCGATCAAAAGATGGCAGAAGCTCAGCCCAAGTTGGATGCCGCGAAGCGTGCCGCTGAACAAATCGACGAAAACGATCTACGCCTCGTGAAAACCTTGAAGGAGCCCAACAAGAAGTGGTTCCCGTACTTCGAGGCAGTTTGTTGCTTGCTGGGCGGACCGTACAAGCCTCCGCCGAAGCGTAATCCGCAGACAGGAAAGGTCGAGTACGATTGGTTCCGCCATTCTCAAAAAGAGTTGTTGGCGTCGACGTCCGAGATGAAGCGGACGCTTGGTAACTTCACGTTAGCCGTGGGCACGACACCCCCCGAGCAGCTGAAGTCCCAGATGGAGGAGGCCCGCGCCGTCACGCTCCGTGAGTCACTGTTCAACTCGAAGGACGCGAAGTCCGTGTCATCCGCGGCAGCCGGTCTCGTGGACTGGTGCCTGTCCACGATCGAGTACTACGACCTCGAGGTGGCCGCCCAGCCTCTCCGCAAGGCGCTACGCGAGGCCGAGGACCAGTACACGGTCGCCATGGCCACGCTGTCGCAGGCAATGGAGTCGCTCCGCAAGGTCGACGAAGAGGTAGCCAACCAGAAGGCCCATTTGGACGGCGTGAAGAACGAAATGCAGCAATTGCAGGCGCGCGTGGCACTCACCGACGCCAAACTCGGCCGCGCCAAGAAGCTAATCGACGGTCTCGGCGGCGAAGGCGTCCGCTATGAGAAGGAGAGCGTGCGATACTCTGCCGCGCTCGCCAACGTGCTCGGCGACGTGCTCGTCAGCAGTGCCCAGATCGCTTATCTCGGCCCGTTCCAGAACAAGTATCGACAACGCGTGATTGTCAAATGGGTCGACCTTTGCGTGCAGAAGGCGATCCCGATCACGTCCCCGTTTGTCTTCGAAAAATTCCTCGGCAATCCGGTTGAGATTCAGCAATCTAAGCTCAAAGGCCTACCCAGCGACACCTTCAGCGTCGAAAATGCGATTATCATGCAAAACAGCCGCCGATGGCCGCTGCTCATCGATCCGCAGCAGCAAGCCAACAAGTGGATTCGCAACAAGGAACGCAACGATCAGACCAAGAAAGATCTCGTCGTCGTCCGGCCGACAGAAGGTGACTATGCCAAGACGTTGTCCAACGCGGTGCGCCAGGGGCTTCCGTGCCTTCTCGAGAACGTCGAGGAGGACCTCGACCCCGTGCTCGAGAACCTGCTGCTGAAGCGGTACGTCAAGGAGGGCACGGGATGGACGGTGACGATCGGCGACCCCGTCGAAATTAACCTCAACTTCCGCCTCTACATCACCACGAAGCTACCCAGGCCACACTACCGGCCCGAGGTGAGCACCAAGGTCAACATCATCAACTTCATGATCACGCCGGATGGGCTGCAAGACCAGCTGCTACAGAAGGTCGTGCTGCACGAGCGCCGAGACGTTGAGGAAAAGCGGCAACACGCGTTACAGGAGGCCGCAAAGATCAAAGAGGAGCTGCAGAAGATCGAGGACACGATTCTGGCGCTGCTGAACGCCGAGGGTGACTTGTTAGAAAATGAGCAGGCCGTCGTGGAACTCGACCGCGCGAAAGAGCAAAGCGAACGCGGCCAGCGCCGACAAAAAGACATCGAGGCCGCCGAAGCCGCCGCCGACAAGGCACGCCGCGGTTTCATCCCCGCCGCCGCGCTCGGCTCCACATTATTCTTTTGCGTTTCTGAGCTGGCCAACATCGATCCAATGTACCAATACTCACTGCAGTTCTACATGGCGCTGTTCCAGACGGCCCTGCACGACTCGGAGAAGGACGAGGATCCCGTGAAGCGCGTCGGCATCATCGTCGACCATTTCCAGACGCAGCTCTACACCCGGATTTGTCGCTCCCTCTTCGCGAAGGATCAACTCTTGTTTTCCTTCACCATGTGCATCCGCATCTTTAAGGTGGACCCCTTGGAGGTGCGCTGGCTGCTCGTCGGGGGATTGGAGCAGGACCGCGGTCTCGTGCCCAACCCTTGCTCCGCGTGGCTTCCCGACCTCAACTGGAAGTTGGCGTGGAGGGCCTCCACTCAGCTGCCAGCATTCGAGAAACTGCAGCAACTCATCACCGCGAACCAGGACGCCCTGCGCACCATTTATCAGGCAGCGGACCCCCTGGACTTGCCCTGGCCGGGCGAGCTAGCCCAGTTCACAGAGGTGCACCGGTTGATCCTCATGCGTATTTTCCGCACGGACAAGATGGTCGGTGCCGTGCAGCAATACGTCAACGACCGGCTCGGCAAGACCTTCGTGCAGCCGGCTCTGTACAACCTCGAGGCCGTCGTCGATGAACTATCGCACGACACGTCGGTTCCCATTATCTTCGTCCTCTCCCCGGGCGCGGACCCGAACTCGGAGCTTGAGCGCGTGGCGACCATCAAGGGCATGCTCGAGAAGAAGCTGTTCAAGCTGTCCCTCGGGCAAGGGCAGGACGTGCCCGCCAAGGCGCTGATCACCGAGGCGAAGAAAGCGGGCAACTGGGTGTTGCTTCAGAATTGCCATCTCTACAAGGACTTCATGCCCACCATGGCGCGGATCATCGAGGACTACTCCCGCGACGACGTAAAGGGAACGCTGCACAAAGACTTCAGGCTCTGGCTGACGTCCCTGCCTAGCGAGACCTTCCCCGTGTCGGTGCTGCAGAACGGCGTCAAGTTAGTGCTCGAGCCGCCGAAGGGCCTCCGCAGCAACCTGCTCAAGAGCTACACGAGCGACCCGATCGCAGACCAGAAGTTCTTCCATGGCTGCAACAAGGCCGACATATTCCGGAAGTTGCTTTTCGGACTCTGCTTCTTCCACTCCCTCGTGCAGGAGCGGCGGCATTTCGGCCCATTGGGTTGGAACATTCCGTACGAGTTCAACGACACCGACATGCGCATCAGCGTGCGCCAGTTGCAGATGTTCATTAACGAGAATGCCGATGTGCCGTACGAGGCACTGACGTACTTGACCGGGCACTGCAATTACGGCGGCCGCGTCACGGACGACTGGGACCGCACGTGTCTCATCGCGACCCTCGGCGTGTTTTTCAACGCGAGCATTTTGGAGGACAACTACCGGTTTAACGGCACCCAGGAGTACTTCGCGCCGCCCTACGGGGAGCACGATGCCTACGTGTCCTACATCGAGAACCTACCGCTGCTTCAGAAGCCGCAAGTGTTTGGCTTGCACCCGAACGCCGACATCACCAAGGATGAGCGCGAGGCGCGCCTGCTCATGGACGCCACGCTGCAAACGCAACCCCGCGAGAGCTCCGGATCGAACGCCGTCGACCCCAAGACGATCGTCCAAGCCATCGCCAAGGACGTGTTCTCCCGCTTGCCCCCGTCCTTCAACATTGAGGACGTCAAGGCGAAGTACCCGCTGCGGTACGACAACAGCATGAATACGGTGCTGCTGCAGGAGCTGATCCGGTACAACAAGCTCCTCGGCGAAGTGCGCAGCGCGCTGTTCAACCTGCAGAAGGCCATCAAGGGTGAGGTCGTGATGTCCTCGGACCTCGAGGACGTTTTCAACTCCATGTACGACAGCAAGATCCCGAAGAAATGGCTGCGCGTCAGCTATCCGTCCTTGAAGCCATTTGGGGCGTACATCAACGACTTGCTTGCCAGACTCGACTTCCTCAAGTCGTGGATCGACCGGGGCCCACCGAGCGTCTTCTGGATCTCCGGATTCTTCTTCACGCAGTCCTTCCTCACGGGCGTGATGCAAAACTACGCCAGGAAGTACCGGATCGAAATCGACAAACTCATTTGGGACTTCACGGTCATGCATGAAGCCGATTATGCGGAGCCGCCAAAGGACGGCTGCTACGTCAACGGCCTGTTCTTGGAGGGTGCGGGCTGGGACCACGACCGCAAGCTGCTGTGCGAAAGCAAACCCAAGCAGCTCTTTGTGACCTTCCCCATCGTGTATCTCAAGCCGCTGCGCCAGGAGGAGTCTGCTGTGATCCCGCACTACAAGTGCCCGACCTACAAGACCACCGACCGGCGCGGCGTGCTCTCGACGACGGGCCACTCGACGAACTTCGTGATGCCGTTCAAGCTGCCACGCGACGCGGAACTGCACGACGAAAACCACTGGGTGCTGCGCGGTGCCGCCCTGTTCACGCAGCTCGAATACTAGACTGATCGTGGCGCATTCCAGGAAGGTAAGAGGAACACCCTTTTTCTTCTGGCGCCCTAGATGGCCATCATGTTGAGGCCATGTTTTTATCCCTCTGCACATTCCCCCCCGCCTGGTGGATGGGCGTCCATCTTGACCTTTTGTGTGTACGCCTCAAGACCCCCCTCTATGTTCTCACTCACTCTCTATCTCTCTTCGCTCTCTCTCTCCCTCTGCCTTCTCAGTTCTTCGTTTCAGCGGCACTTTTGTCGCTTATGTTTGTACGGAGCGTCTTGACCTCCCCTCCCCTCCTTTGGCACCTACCCTAGTCGAGGCACAACATGTAGAGCGGGGCAACGCCGCGCTAACCCCTTCCCCGCTTCTCCCACGCGACGTGCGCACGTGTGGATGTGTGAAAGAGTGTGTGTCGACACGCGAAAACGACCCCAAACTGACGGTTTCTCGAAGAACGTGCGCGATGAGACTGTTTGTGATTATTGTTCCACCCGCCAACCGCGTCCCCCCGCCCCCCAAATGAGTTTGCAGCACAGCTCTTTTGTCTGTCGCACACGAAAAAAAATGACCCCCTCACTTCGCCGATCGCTCGCGGTCGCCTCCATCGCGGTCGGCCTTGTCGTGGCCGCGGTTTTTTGCATGCCGGTGTCCGGCGCGCCCGACGCCGCCAACCAAGCATGCAGCATGTGCAAGAACATCAACATGGGCAAGCCACTCAAGTACGCGTGCCCATCCAATCTGGTGAAGGACTGCAGCATCAATATGAACGGCTGGTGCTGCAAGGAGGCGAAAGTGCACTCGCGCTGCCTGAGCTGCGTCAACGGGAAAGCCGTCGAGGAGGAGGAGGATGACGACGAAGAGGACATTTAGGAACGCCCGCACATTTTCAAAGGCTTCAACTTTGTGAGCGGGTGAAGAGAGAGAGATAGAGAGAGTGAGAGAGATACTTTGAGGGACGCATGACTTTGCGAATTTATTTTGTTTTTTTCCCGAGCGCGCGGGTTTGGCAGGCCATGCTGCAGGCAACTGACTACCTCCTGCACGAAACGAGAAAAGAAAGCCTTTCCCTCTCACCCAACCGCTGGGTTCGTGCTCCCACCCGGATCGTTGCCGAGTGATCATCGAAAATAGACGCTCTGATGGATGATGGATCGACAGAGCGTTGCTTCCATTCCACAACAGGGCACCCAACCCCCGCCAGAGGGTTTCTTTGGTCCACCCGGCCGGTCGAGCGAGGGACTCGCGTCGACAATGCCGTTGCGCAACACAGGACTGAGACTGGCGGCGCGTGGCCGTTGGCGCCCGGGGGCCGAGTTGGCGGCGTTGCGGCATGGATCGCCTAATTCCGCGGACGTGGTGTCCGCGCCGCGCACAGTGTCGGTGTGGGACTGGGGCCCTGTCATCGCGAGAGGTGCTGGGGGGAGCCTGGGCCCAATCGACGTCGCCGACATCGTGGAGGGGTCGGATATCGTCGATCGAGCGGTCATCCCATGGCAGTCGTGGATGGATCTGTCTCGCGCAGCACCGATACAGTGCAAGCGGACGAAAACACGCACCGGTGTGGGTCCTTCGCCGGAGCATTCATTCCCACCTAAGGTCCGCCTGCTTCGTCCCACACTGTTGATCGACGAGGCCGCCTTTCTCGGTGACGTCGCTGATGATGCTAAGCAGCCTGCCAATACGCGCAAGAGACGGGCAATGTCTAGGAACACTACTGCGTCGAATGAGTCGAGCAGGAGCGTTGCTGGCTCGGCATCGCCGACCTCCTTAGCGGCGGTATTGGCTCACGCACGGACGCTTCCACGTGACGAACAGCCGTCGTGCCTTGTGGTGTGTCTTCCGTGCGGCGACATATGCGCGACGCGCTTCCTCGCCAGCAGCGGTGCGTCGGCTTGTGCCCCTCGGCTGAACTCGACCGAGTCGGCCTCCGCCGTTCGGGAGCACCGACTACTATCACGGCCGGAGCTCATCGACTTCCAGGGGACCCTCGCCGTGATCCTTCGCGGGTCGCTGTCTTGCCCTGTGGAGGGATGGGACCTTCCGGCTCGACGCACGGCGGACGCTACGCTTCAAATCCTCGACCGCAGGCTGAGGAAGCACGACGGCCCGTCGCCAGGTGGTACCATGATTTTCTGGGACGACACGGCCGCTGCGGCCCGCCCGAGGCTGATTGAAAACTTCCTGAAGACGGCGGCGGCCACTGGCGTGCCGCTTGCTAACGTGGGAATGTGCTTGCGGAGCGACATCACTGCGAACCGGGTCTCGGGTTCGACCCGCGATCTGGTCGCGAAGGCCGTGGAGATGCACGTCGGTTGCTTTCTCGGCAGCTCCGTCGAGACGAGGAAAAACGTGTCGCTGTGCGCTCCGCCTTCGCAGCTGGACCTTTGCCTCGACCGCGGTTCCGCGGCCAATGTCGCGAGCGTTTCGAGTTTGTTCGGATGGCTGGCGGCTCTCGCTTCTGCCTCTCGCTTGCGGTCGCAGGAGCTGAACCTCTCGGACCTGGACACGACGGAGCGTGACCGTCGTGACGCCATACCGGACGGCTTCGCGAACGACGGCGTGACGGAAGAGCTGCTGGACCGACAGAGCGCCGCGACGTACGTTGAGGCGGAGCTCGCCTCCCTATCGGTGCGATCTTAGTGGTGGCATTCCCACTGCGGACGTGATTTGGCAACGCGCACATAAAAAACCGGCACAACCTACGCCTAGTCCGCGTAGACGTGTCTATCGAGATTTTCCGGGT
>ERZ1292630.521-Hain-H41-02um-R3-521-length-39835-cov-7_pt1 | contig 39835 bp, 13 predicted proteins | sample MGYA00564408_ERZ1292630 | MGnify/ENA primary metagenome ERZ1292630 (study PRJEB36523, sample SAMEA6512641) | groundwater metagenome | collected 2019-01-08 | study: AquaDiva: Metagenomics assemblies of 32 groundwater samples
ACCCAAAACCAAAATTGATGTCATTCTGATCGTGTGATAGTTAGTCGTGCGTAGCGTTATGACCTCCTCGTGAGCGGCCGCGTGGTGTCAATGGGACCACTGTTACGAGAGCTGTGTTGGGGCGTGACTCTCCCCGACACGTTTCTAGAAGGGGGCGATCCATGTGCCGCTCCGCTGACGATGCTTCGTCGCTATCCGGGCGCTCAACGCGACGTCTCGGTGATCGCACACGGATTGAGGCACGCTGAAACCCCGAGAGTTGAAAGGCGTCCGCATCGCGCGCTGCCACGATTCATGTGTTGCTGCGGCACTTCGAGGCTCACATGCGTTACTTGATATGCTATACGTGTGAATTCAGTTGAAGCCTCCACCATTGAAATCGGTGACTCTTTGACGCTGGTGGAAATTTGGATGCAGACGACGAGCTCGTGTCCTGGTCTTGATGTGCAACAGCACCGTTGGGAGACAAGATGATGCGCACTCACTTTTGCACACCTGACAGCCCAACAACCACAAGTCCGGTCGGCCACAACTCACTTCCCCGAGGCTCGCCGTTTGTCATGTCCGTGATTAACCTCTAGTCCATCTCTATGTCAAAGCAAAGCAGAGAGACCTGTCGTTGCGAGAATGGTGATTTGGCAGGGGTTCCCCTCACTCGAGAGAGACCTGTCGTTGCGAGAATGGTGATTTGTTAGGGGTTCCCCTCACTCGGGGGAAGTGGGTGGGGGCAGATACAAATGCTGCGCCGACAACTGAACAAGGCGGTCCGACGAGGCTTCGTCGCTCATCCGGCGATATCGCCAGCGGCTGCCTGCCTTGTCCCTCCGCTCTGCGGGGTACCATTCGCCGCACCCCCCACCTACACGTCATGGGCATGGCCGCGGGCTGACGCCGTGCCGCTGTTAACCAGCGCGAGGCGCCACGCCCCGAAGGGTGCGCCGACCGGTGTCCATGAGGGGAAGCAGAACGACGCGATGCAGCTCATGAAGGCCGCGTCCAACACAGTGCTCGTGGGCGTCGGTTGGCAATTTCGAATGGGCAGCGCCAAAGATAGCACGATCGGAGACGCTGCGGTCGAAGTCACCTTCGCGGAGCACTACTCTAAGAATGTGTTGCCGGTCTACATTCCGAGTGATCACCCAGCAAAGAGTCCCATCCCAACTGCCATCGTGGACCAACTTCGTAACATGATCAACCAGCTGGCTCCGTGCACTCCCCGAATCGCACCCTCGCTTCCTATCACGGTCGTTCTGACTCCGTTTTCGAGCAATCGTCCACATCCCAACGCCGACCCAGCCATGTCTGCGCGGGTGGACACGATCCACAGCTGGCTCCGCGCGACATGCGACGGTCTTGTCGTGAACAACGTTCGTTTCCTGCTGGGCGACGATGCGTGGTCGTTGGTGTACGCGTTGCACCTCGACGCATCCCGCGCAGTGCGTCAGTTGCCCACTCCGACGAACTTGTTCCAGGCGTACGAGCAAACCACGAACACGCCGTTCTGTGCCGTGGTCGCGGCTGAAAGCGCCCACGCCGCACTCATTGCGACGGCAGCCCCTGTGCACTACTACCGAACGCACGGCGTCACCGCGGGTGTGAACACGGACAAGGAAGGAGCGGCCGTGCAGCAGATAACGTGTCGCACCACACGTCCCGTCCATGTTTTCTCGGTCCACGTTGACCACAAGGCCAGCAAGGGGACGAGCACGTTTCACGTGTACGTCTACGATCCGTGCGCAGAGCGCAACCACGCCGTCAGCATGACGCACCCCAGCGACGCCGACAAGTTGAAGCAGCTGAGCTCGCTGCTGGCGCACTTCGGCCCAGGGCACACCACCGTAGTGCTCCCCACGTCGTCCACCAACCAGGGCGTGCTCACGGCCGTGCTGCGCGGCCTGCGGCTACTGAATCCTGTTCAAGTGTGCGCTTGGTCGGCGTTGGAGGCATACCTGGGCGACGACTCGCGCAGCGCGGCAGCCTGTGATGTCGCCTCGGCGTGGTACGGCAACTGTGCAGCCGCGTTCAAAGGGCCCACTGCGCTGCACGAAGCCGTGTCGAAGTGGGTCGCGCAGCGAGCGAAGCCTGCGTCGGGCTCGTACCTTGCGCCACCAGCCGACAACTCGTCCTACGACCGCGTGCGCGAGTTCGTTCTCAGTCAACTCAAACGCTCCTTGCCGCAAGTCACTGTCGGCACCTCTCGCCCCGCTGCCGCCGCCGCCGCCGCCTCGATGTCGTCCATTGGCCAAGGCAAGCGCAACCTCGACACCGAAGTCGCGCTACAGCAGTGGACGAGCACGCTGTACAACCCCGCGCGGCTGGAGAGAGAACGTAAGGCGGCCGAAAAGCTAGCACGCTGGCTGGTGCTCGATCTGGAGACGACTACGTTCCAAGAATACAAGCGCCGCGCCTCCCCATTCACCACGAAGAACCGCATTGTTCTGCCTGGGCTGCTGGACTACAAAGACGAGATGACGATGCCCGCTCAGTACTGCTCCCAGCATGGGGAGTACAAGCTGCCTGACCTCGCGGCCTACGATGTCCTCGTGGGTCACAACATCAAGTTCGACTTGTTGCATCTGTGGCGAGACCCCAACTTGGTCGCGTTTCTCAAGCGCGGCGGAATGATATGGGACACCATGTACGCGGAGTTTCTGTTGACGGGCCACGTGGTGAAACTGGGGTCGGGCGCGGGCCTCGAAAGCGTCGCCCGAAGCTACGGCGGTACCGTTCCGAAGTTGGACGCCGTGAAAGCCGCTTGGGACAAGGGCATCGATACCCCGGACATTCCGCACGCCACCCTGGCTGAGTACTTGGAGGGTGATTTGCGCAACACCAAGCTTGTGTTCGTCGGACAGCTCTCCCGAGCCATCGCGCAGCATCAAGTCCAGATCATTATGCTGCGCATGGACGGCTTGCTATGCACCACGGAAATGGAGTTCAACGGGCTCAAGATCGATCAAAAGCTTAGCATCGTCCAGCACGAGGCGCTGAAGAAAGAAACGGCTGCGTTGAAGCGCACACTGGAGCAGCATGTTCCTGCTGAGGTCCCGCCGCTGTGCCGCTCGCAGTTCAACTTCGGATCGATTCCGCTGATCAGCGCTATGTTCTTCGGGGGCTCCATCGAGTTCAATCCTATTATCAGCTTTGATTGCTTTCGTAAACCGCATACCAAGCTGCACGTCTCCGACGGCGTCATGTTTTCCTGCCGCTGCGAGGCTGACCTGTGCTTTCTGGCCGCCAACGAAGGGCCTAAGGCCACCAGCAATTTTGTGGTTCCTTACCTTCGGTCCTTAGGACTGCGCACGACCGGCGTCCTCGACGACTACTTCAACCTGCCGCAAATCTCCGGTCGCTACGTGGTTTCGTTCATGGTCGTCGACGGCGACGTGATGCGGCCTAACGCGACGTCCACGGCGCCCGGTGACGCCATCCGGCGGATCGGCATCGTGGCCTATGTGCCACGCGTCGTCGAATCCCTTGACACGGTCACCGTGACGTACACGAAGGTGACATTCGGCGCCGAAAGGACCGAGGCCGACCCGGCGGCGTGGGCCATTCGGCTGGTGACCGTCCTTCGAGTGTGGATGCAAGCGCAGGCACCGGAGAGCACCTGGCTGCTGTTCACCCCGCTTGCCCATGAAGTGGAAAGAGTCCTGCGGGCCCTTGGCGTCGACTTGGTTTCGTTCCTCGCAGGACAAGCCGTGCAGTCAATCGTGTTGGCGGAGTCGCTTGCCGTGGTGCGACACGCGTTGAAGCATTGCGCGGCTGTCGTTCAGAAGCACTGGGCCACTCAGCCACATCTTTCGTCCATGACACCGCTCGGCGCGAAAAAGCGCACCTTGGCCGACTTGGATGCCCACATCATCCAAAACGAACAAGAGCTGTTGAACCCCCCTGTCTCCCAATCGACCGCCATCAGCGGCATGATCGACGCTGCCAGCAGGCTCGCAGACCTGGTGGTCAGCGCCCCCGTGGCCGTTCAGTCCGCCTATGAGGCAGGCGTATTTCGGGGACTGAAAAAGCCGGGCAAAGCCAAACCCACGAGCGCCGCCGAGGCCCGCATGTCCGCTGAGGCCTCCGATGACGTGCCGCCAGGGTTCACGATCGGCCTCAACCCGTTCGCCTCGAAGGACACCATCAAGACCACAGGGCGAGTCGAGGCGGGGTTGTTGGCGTTGTTGCGGTACTGTGGCTCGCTCACCCACACGGACTACACCCCGTTCTCCCATCAGCTCATTGGTCCGCTGCCCCCAACGCTTGTGGAATTGCCTTCACGCCTCGACAGCATCATACACTCTCCGGAGGAGCGCAACGCGGTCCGGGTCAAGTTCTACTCCGAACTGTCCAAGAAGCAGAGCGTCAATGAGGAAGCGCTAGAATTTTTCCAGAAGCACAACGACAAGGTCGCTGAGCTCATTTTGAACATCCGCCAGCGGGAGAAGCAGCTCTCGACGTACTACGACGACAAGGCCACCGGCATGCTATCGTTGGTGCACGCCAACGACTCGTGCATCCACCACGAGCTGCTGCACAACAAAACGACGACCGGCCGGCTCGCATCCGCGAATCCAAATTGTCAGAACATTCCGAAAGAGGACCGTTCACCGATTCGAGAGCTCTTTGTGTCGCGATTCACGGAGCCCGACGGATCGAAGACGGGCATTTGCATCGAGGCAGACTACTCGCAACTCGAGGTCGTGACGCTGTGCGCGTTGAGTCACGACGCCGGGATGACCGCGGACTTGAAAAACAACGTCGATTTCCACTGCAAGCGGGTCGCCTTGATGCGACCGGAGTACACGTACCAGCACGTCATCCAAAAGGCGAAGAAAGAAAAGGATCCCGAGTTCGTGAAGATGCGTCAGGCGGCGAAGATCTTTTCCTTCCAGCGGCAATATGGAGCCGGCGTCAAAAAGATTTCAGAGTCGACGGGTCTGTCGGCGCAAGCCGTCAAGCAGCTCATCGATGCCGAAGCCAAGGAGTACGCGGGAGTGGACCTCTTCTACGACATGGTGAAGCTGTCGTGCACCACGTTCGATGCCACGCTGCAGGATGGGGCGCGCAACGCGCAAGGCCACTCGCTGTTCAAGGGCATGTTTCCCGTCCTAACGGGTAGTCGCTATGTGTTCACGGAAGCCAACATCCCGACGGCGATGTTGAGGGAAGGCGAAAAGGCGACTAACTTTAGCCCCACTCACATTCGCAACTACCCAGTGCAAGGCTTCGCAGGAGAGATTGTGCAAATCATGATCGGCATCCTGTGGCGCCACTTCGTCGCCAAGGATCACTATGGCGGCAAAGCGCTGCTGACGAACACAGTTCATGACTGTGTCTGGGTGGACACGCTCCCAGAACTGAAGCTAGAGGTGGCGAGGGACATGAAGCGGATCATGTCCGACGTGCGCCCCGTCCTCAACAAGTACTACCCGGAAATGCAAGTGGAGGTGGAGTTCCCAGTCGAGGTGGTCGCCGGTGAGAACATGGGGCACATGCACGGCATCAAGAATCTGTGATCATCCGAGTCCGTTGGGACTCTCGTACGACGTAGAGAGAGGAGGGGCATAGAATCCAGCAAGATTTTTTACCACATCCCCTGGTCATCATGCACAAAGCCGAGGGAGGTGCGTGGCATTCAGTCCGGTACAGGAACTCCCCTTTGACAGTGGCAATTGAGTTTTGAAGTTGGTTCGTCTCTCTTTTGCAACACATCACATGTCGCATGACGCCGCGGCGGGAAGTGGGAAGAAAGCGATGCCCCGCAGTGGCGAAGGTGACGCGGCGCGGGCGGGCAGTCCCGTCGGCCGAGATGGGCTTCTGCTGCGGCGTCGCAAGCAGGACAAGAATCCGTTCAGCGCGGCCGCCAAAGCTTTTGGCGCCGTGGTGGACCAAATGGAGAGCCTTGCGGGGAAAGTCTCCCTCGACAACATCGCCGCGTCGCTAACGGGCGCACTCAACACCAAGCGGCAAGGGGTCGTCATGGTGGCAGGTGCGCCCGCGTGTGTGACGCAGGCATTCTCTCTGGCGCTGACTCACATCGTTGCCCCCGTCTGGGCTATCGGGGCCAAGTCGCTCGCGGGAAATCAGCCGGTGGACTTTGGTCACGCGAGTGTGTCAAGCTTTGCCCATGCCTTAGACATTCGCGGCTACGACCTCGACGTCGTAAGTGACGCCCTCGCGGGTAACCTCGAACTCACCACCGTGTACGTTTGTCTCTTGATCACCAAGCTGCTTTGCATCGAAAACGGTGAGTACCGGCACTCTTTCAGCGAGCTTCTTGGCCAGATTGTGCGCGACGTGCGCCCCAAGGGCGATTATGAGGAGCAGCTGAACGACGAAACGGTGGCGCACGACCAGCCGCGGCGCCGGCTGACGGACGTGGGCGGCACTTGGAAGCCCCCACGGGGCGCGGTGGAGGTTCCTGGTCCCATTCACGCCACCCGCGTGCGCTGCCTGCTCAACGCCTTCAACGCCAGCGTCATGTTTCGCTACTATTATTCGGACGAGGCACTTCACTTTGTGTGCGACACCCTCTCAGGCCAGCTGTTCCTGCTCAGTTACAACGAGAGCCTCGTCACGCTCGTCCCCGGCATCAAGGGGCCCTCCTACCTGGCAAAGTATTTCTTCCACCTGGCGAGCAGCGTTTCCGGGCGCGCGTCCAGCTTCTCAAGCAACGTCGACGGCGTGTCCGGCTCCGCATCGGTAACCGGCACATCGCCGGGGACGGCGCTGGTGGCAGCCGCCGCCGCGGCGTGCCTGTGCCCGTGCAGCGCCTCGGACGATGTCGTGACGTCGTCGCTGCTCGAGTCGTGCACGTTAGGGGTGCGAATGGCCGTCGACGAGTTCGTGCACCGGAACGACACGAGCGACATCGTTGTGCAGGCGATCAACCGGGCGATGAACGCCCTCTGCCCGTCGGCGCCCTCCTCCATCGCGCCCATGCTGAAGCTGTGTCAAATCACTTTATCGTCTGTCCAGGTCGCCGAAATCGCTGTGTTGGCACCCCTGATGGACACGATCCGCCGGCTGCTCGTTGCCCCGGTCCCCATCGGACAGACCGCCTTTCAGATCGTCGAGCACCTGTGGGCCATGATCCGCAACGTTGGGCGACCGCAGCGACTGCTGGCGTCGTCACTCTTCGTGGCCGGCGCGGACATGCGCTCTTTCCGCCGGCGGCCCGTGCATGTGCTCGTGTCCCCTTACGCCTGCCGAGCGCAACTTGCGACCCGCCTTTTTACCGGGAACGTGGAGGTGCAGCGAAAACCTGGAAGGCCGACGCAGTTCGCAGCCATTTCTGCCGCGCTCCCGACCAATGCGAACAGCGACGCGCCCCCGGATGACGTCGTGAGCTACTTGGCGAATCTAACCATGAATGTGTTTCAGGCCGCATACGAGCTCTCTTCGTCAGCCGGTGACATCGGCCACCTGCCGCAGCAGTTTCAGGCTGCTGCCGGCGTCGATCTCGGCGGCTTGTTCTCGTTGCCGCATCACGTGCTCGCCGCTCACTACCCTGCACTACATACGTTTCTGAGCGGCTCGGACAAAATCTTTAGCGACCCTTCGCGCATGGATCCCGCCGTTATGGCCCGCATCATGGAGGTGTACGCATCCATCGTCGACATGCACAAACCTGTCAAAGGCATGCGAAAGCTGCGGCTGGAGTCACCACTGACCCCCGTCCTGCCGCTTCAGGTCGTTGCGCTGACTGAAAATGAGGACATGAGTTTCGTGGTACGCGACGCAATCGACCGCAATTACAAGCTCTGCGAAGCTCGCGTCTTTGACAACGACCCCGCGGCGTTGCATCCAAAGAAGGAACTCGCGCTGTCCCATTTCATCGAAAATGAAGTCAAGATCATGGTGTTGGGTGGCGGTGGTCTGCTTCGCCGCATCCTCCAAGCCGTGCTGTCGCTGCGCATGATGTACCCAGGCGCGGTTCCCCAATTGTGCCTGTACCCGATACCGCTCGGGTTCGACAACGATGTCGCCTCTTGGCTGGCACGGGAGGATCAGCTCTACGGACACTTTGTGTTCAGTCATGTGGCGAGCATGACGACGACGTCCATGGACGCGCCCACCGTCGAGGCGTTGCTGACGAGCTGCAAGCCGACGCAGGAGTCGCTGGCATTCCGCTACGTGACGAACCACTACGCAACGCATGCCAACCACGCGAATGAAGTCGTCGTGTACCAGGTGGAGTGCGTCTTTCTCGACGGCACGTCGGGGTACCTACCCATGCTATCCAATTTCGAAATGGGAGCCCACGTGAACATCACCGCGCGCGCCCACGCATTCACCTCCGCGAGGGACCACCTGAGTCCTACGGCTTTCATCAAAGAGTTCAACCTAGCAGCGCGACGTGGTTTGAGCATGAAGCAAATCGACCGCTCCGGCGGCAGCGGGGCGACGACGCTTCCCGCACTGACGCTGCAACCCCCGCCGCCGCAAACTATCTCGCTTTGCCAGTCGCTAGTGACGGAGCTGAGCGGCGTGCGCTGGCTGCGGCTAGGTAGCACCGACGTTTCCATCGAGCACATCCTGGTGCGCATGCATGGCACTCGCGGGATACCCGTCTCAACGAGGCGGCACCCGTCCGAAGCCCGTGACCTGCTGTCGGTCGCCGCTGGGAGCGACCTCCTGGATTGGGTGTCGACAACGTTTCAAGTTTATGACGCGGCCGAGTCGTTGAAAGGATGCCAGGCGTTCTTAGATGCCGGTTTGATCATCACCGCGGCTGTTGTCGGTTCGGGCCGATCCGAAGGACGTTTCCACGAGCAGTCCCTTTTCTACCTTCGGTCCCGGGAACCGACCGATCAGATGCCAATGGCGCCTCCGACCTCCCGCAGCCAAATGTTCGACTTAGCGATGCGCATGCGACCCACCGTGACCGGAACCGCGGCACCGGCCACCGGGAGCATCGTGGGTGGCGGCCTGCTCCCGCAGCATCACAACGGAAGCATCGGGACGCAAACACCGCGGGTGAAGGTGACGTTCGTGGCGCCGTCGTCGGAGCCGCAGTACAAGTGCTTTACCGCCCCTGTCGCAACCCGCGAGCCCCTGGCACTGAAGCTGAGGGCGATGGGCTCCGCCGGTGACGGCGGTCCGCGCGCCACCCCGACCAAGCCGACTCTGGTGTTGGCCTACACCGATGTGAACGGGCTGCTCGCGCGGTCACGAAGCGCCGCCTCCTTGGCAGGGGGGTCCGGAGGCCCCGCCAGTCCATTGACAGCCGCAGCCGGAGAGGCTCGCGGCGCGCCCGCCGACGAGGAGCAGTACTTTCATTTCAACTTTTCAACGGATGCTGGCTCGCGGGTTGATCCGGCCAGTGTTCTCAGCATCGAAGCGCTCGTCGACGCGGCCTCCGCGGGAGCGGGCCCTTCCGCCACCGCGTCCTCCAGTGGCCCAGGGGCAGCGTCCAATCAATCGTCGGCTTCTGGCTTCTTCTGCACGATTGACGGCGACGTGTTCGGGCCCTTTCTCGGCGTGCGCATCCGGCCGGTGACAGCTATTGACAGCGCCGCATCGACCATTTCGGTCATGTCGTACGTTCCGATTTCCTAGACCCTCCTTTTCGTGTGACGTGAGCTTCCATCGACCGGTGGATGTCGATTCTATGTCGTCAACAGGAAGCGAGTGAATGGCGCTGTGTGTTGCTTCACCTTCAGTGACTGTGTTGGTTATTATCTAGCCGGCCAATAAAATGCGGCCCGCTGCAGTACAGCGCACTCGCCTTTGGAGGGCCGCGACATTGACGGGCCTGCGACGTCGCGACTTGGTGTCCGTGGCATCGTTCCAGGGGCCCACCACACCCTCACCGCCCTCATTGGCTTCCCACACGGCAGCCTTCAAACCGACGCCGGCCCTCCTGAACAAATGCGGCGTCACGGGAGACTCCATCGTGCAGCCAGGCATCTACCATCTTGTGACCGAGTCTGGAGCGGCTGGAGACGTGGCAAATGTGGATATCCGCACCGTCTTCGCCGACTCGGTCAAGGCCAGAACCGTGGGCAACAACATGCTGCGACGCTTCATTCGATCCGTGCCCTCTTCGCACTGGCAACGGGCGACGGAAGCGTTGGAAGGGGCCAAGGACGGCGGCCTCGTGCCGGACCCGGACACGATGGAGGCGTACCTCACGCTCTTGCTGCGCTCAGGACAGTTGCGCCTTGCACTGACCACCTACAACGACATGCTGCAGGACCGAATTTGCCCTCATACGAAAACCTTCAATCAGCTCATTGAGCTGTGCATCGAGAAGACGTCACCGGACGCCGCGCAGAGCCTTTTCGACGAAATGCTCCGGCGCGGTAGGCACCCTGACATCCGCACTTACGAGCTCATGATCCAGGGTCACGCGCTCCACCGCCCTGCTCGGTGGGAGCAGGCCGTGGTATTGTTCGACCGCATTCAGCGTTCGAAGGTGCCCATGAGCAGTCATACGTACAACGCGATCATGAAAGTGTATCTCAACATGGAGCCGTTCGACTACCGAGTCGTCTACAACGCGTACTTTGAAATGCGTTGCACGAAGCCCAGGATTCACTTTGGCTGGGATACGTACCACCTCGTGGCGGAGGCCCTGCGCCGTGGCAACGCGAGTCGCTACCTACGGTTTATCACGTGGCTCGATGCCTGGATTCAGATCACACCGCTCTTCAGCGGCCAGTACTGGGCCGGCGCCTTTGTGTTCGTTGCGTTCATGACCTTCCTACGTGTCGCCATGATGCAAACGGCGAAAATGGTGCGGTCGGTGGCCGAACCCCCGTCGCAAACGCCCCTCACCCTCCCCGGTGCGATGCGAACGACCGTGTCGGAATGACGATGTGGTCCCCGCGACACGTGCTCCAGGCGTCGCGTGCGGCTGTCCGCGAGGACGACAAAATGACCCCTTGTTGACCCCTCCTCCCCGCTTGCTACGCCCCCAGTTCTGTCCCCAGTTCAACGCTACCAAATGACACTTCCATCGCTCATCATCATCGCCGCGCTGCTATTGGCTTTGTCCTGCCGAGCTTTCGTCATCGCGCAGAGCAGTACGACCGCCGCGAATACGACCACCACGTCGGGGACACTGAGCATTCCACCCACGCCTTCACCCGTGCCGTCCACCACGGCTGTGGACAACACTATCCAGCTCATCTTCCTTGACGTCATCATGGAATTTGTCGAGTACGAGTGGACCTACGGCCAGGATCAGCGTTACTGGCCCCTACTGCAGGCGCTGTGCGGCCTCCTACCCTCGTTTAACTCGACCGTCGGTCGACTCGAGTGTCTGCCGGGAGCTTCCCGGTTCGCGGCCAGCCTTTCACCCGTCGCGACACCTCAGTTGCTGGTGATCACATGTCGTGCCTTCTCCGGTGGCGGCTACGTCCTTCCCTACGCAGAGGATCAGTTTCTCATGACGTTGGAGGTGCGAGGCACCATCGCCAAAATTCAAGGGCTCATCGACTTGCTAAACGTGACGCAGTCCTACCTGCCGTCATTGGGCGTCTCCCGCGTGTACTCGCTTGGCCTCGACCTGGCTCAGTCGGTCTACACGGGCCCCTTCGGGACCATCGGCGTGGTCAAGGTCGAACAGACGATCGCTCAGAAAGCCGGGCTGCCGGCCATCGTCCTCACGGGCGTGATCCTCGTGGTCGCTCTCGTGTTCTTAGCTGTCCGCGTGCGCACGAGTGACAACGCCGCGGGCGGCGCGGGCGCGATCGGAACAGACGCGGCGGCCGAAGCGTATCTGCGGGAAGCGGCCGAGGCAACAGCCTCGGCGTTCGACAAAGCCCGTGGCGAGGGTCTCACGACCGGCATCACCGAGATGACTACGGTGGAGCACTTCCGCTGGAACGAAACAGCCCTCACTGAGCGGCGCGACACGATTGTGGACGAGGCGTTGCGCCGCCGCCGCCAGAGATCGCTCGCCGGCGGCGCGCCGCGCAACGCGGACGACGACGCGTCGGCGGGCATGACAGCCATCGCGTTCGGAGAGGCCCTCTCCTGCGACCCCCGCCTGCAGTTGCCCCCCTTGCCCGAGCAGCGAGAGGCGGCCGAACGGCGGCGGAAGCAAGAACGACTCCAAAGAAAAAAACAAAGTGACAGCGCTTCGCCCGACGCAAACGTCGAGTCGCTGCAGCTGCCGGGTGAGACAAGGGCCGAACGTGACACACGCGAGGCGGACGAGCAGCGGGAGGACGAACTGCCCAACGACAGCGGCCTAGAGTTCGAGCTGCCTCCTGACGGCTCCCTCGTGAAGCGCGACGGCAAGCACGGCCGTCTTGGCGGCTCGAGCGGAGGGAGCAGCGGCGGTAATACGTCGTTCGCGCCGATGGGACTGGCCTCACGCCGCATCGCCGCCCAGATGACGACGATGGCGATGCAGAGCCTCCCGGGTGCCATGGCGCCGCAGCGTCAGTTCCACCTGTCTAAGACGTCGCCCCTAGCCTCCCGGCGGCTGACACGAGCGGCGGAGGGCTTCGTGCCGCTTCCGCCTCCTTCATCCGAATCCACCGACGCCGAAATCAGCTTCGGACCGCCGCGCCGCTTCGATCAGGCCTCGCCAACAAGTGCTGAAGGATCGCCGGATCCAATTGCAAAGAGGCGAGCCAGCGGCGTGCCACCCCCGACCACGCGGCTAGTCATCGATGACGAGTTACTGTAGCATTTTTGGCGACGTTGTCTCCCTCCCCACGTCACAGCGCGCGCGCGTCGCTCTGGAACGAGCATCAAAGTCTGCGAATCGTCGTGGTGGGGTTGGCATCCTCCCTCTTGATGTTTTTGGCGCCCAGTCTTACAGTGGCATTCGTAGACTCATGCGTCGCCCATCGCGACCCTTCGTGGGTGCTTCTTGCTAACCACCGCTGACCCCTCGTCCATGTCCGCGATCATCATCGGCCCGCACAAGTGGATTAAGCTGTGGGTGCCTCGGGTAGCCACCGCCGCCGCGGTGTTTGACGCAGCCCACCGTGCGGGGTCGACCGCGGCGATGCTTCACGGCGCCAAGCCACCACTGTACATTGAAATGCCTCGCTGCGTTCAGCCGAGAACATTCTTTGAGTTCCGCAACAAAGGGTACGTTCTCACGCACTTCCTGCCGGCATTTCGGGTACCGAAGGTCGTCGACACATACGATGATTTGCTCGCCTATCACCACGAAGCGTTCCGGTACCAGCTCCTCTCCCGACCGACCTACAACATACGTACGTACGAGCTGGAGCTCGAGTTGATTGCCAGTAGCCGACGTGAGAATGCGGCAGCCAGCGGTTCACCGAGCCGGGGAGTGGAAGGCGGAGCCAGTGGTGGAGGTGGTGCTTTCCACTCGCCATTTGCGTCGATGGACAGCCTCCTCCCGGCGTATAAGTTTGAGTTCAAAATCCCGGAGGCGAAGCGGAGCATCATCAAGCACTTCCGGCATTATAGTCCCTACGGTCTCCCCGGTCTCGTGACAATGCGATTTGACGGCCTGTTGAGCAATGACCGAATGTCTGCCTTCATCACGTCCGTGTCGACCGCCAATGGTGCGTCACTTACCCGCAAGGTCGTAGAGGACTTTGTCAACCATTGTCTCTTTGCTCGGTACGCCCTGCGGTCCCTTGGGTCGGCATCAGTGCCACGCGCGTGGCGGTTATTTAACACGACGGGCCCGTTTCAGATGCACCTGGGGTTCGATCGCGGATTTGACGCTCCGTTTCCCGCGATTCCCGACCCAGTGGTCACGATCTCGGAACCAACCGTCGACATGGCCGCCAACCACCAGTACCCGGTTGACAGCTTCGACGCCATGCCCGCCGACGCGAGTCTTATGCCCCTGGAACACAACGTCGCGTTAGATCCGTCTGGGTGGCCAGCGATCTGCGAAGCGGTCCGCGCCGCGAACGTTCACCTCTGGTACCGGGATGTCGACGGAACGTTTCGACTGTTGATGGGTCCATGAAAGTGACTTTTATGCCGACATAGAAGACGAAAGTGAAGACATGAATGCTCTGAGCCACAACAGCACGCATCGTTGCATAGGCTCCAAGACACCACACACACACTCTCTCTCTCTTTTTCTGCGTCTCCCCTCGTGTCAACAATGCCGCCCAAGGGAGGGCGCGACTTGAAGAAGGGGGGAGGCGTGTCGGATGACGCTAGCCTTGATGTGAGCGCGTTGCCGGAAGGCGATGATGATCGCGTCATCGCGATGTTTCTCACCGGGGCACAACGAGCCGCACCCGCCGCCCCCTCGCCGCCGTCGATGTTGCCGCCCTTGCCGTCCGCCAGCAAAATCACTTCCCCGGCGGCCGTCTCGGCCCCGACCGACACGCCGAGGTCCGTCACGGCGGACGTTTTCCTCGCGACGCTACAGTCCCCCTTTGCGGTCCTGACGCTGCCAGCGTATCCCGATCTCGTTCAAGCTCTCCCCGTCAACGCCACCGTGTCCGCGGACGGCGCCTCGGTGACAATTCGTTTCGATCCGTTCACGGCGTCAGAGAGGAACGTTTCATTGCCCCTCTTCGCGCGACGAATAATTCTCAACCCAAGCTTGGTTCATCAATTTCTTGGAGGCGTGTGCAAGCTGCAGCTGTTTACCTCATATGTCGATCCCGCAGCGAGGCAGCATCAAACCAGCGCGGTGCCACTGTCGACGGGTGCCGCGAAGCCCCCTCCAAAGAAAGGTAGCAAGCCGGACGCGCCCAAGGGCCCCGACGTCGGCGCAGCTTCAGGCGCTGCTGACGGAAATCCGAGTGGACCTGAGTGTGTCGAAATATTTCAAGGGACGTTTGGGTTCGCTTCGCTGCTGCAACGCGACACCAAGTTAGTGCTAAACATCGCGGGATCAGCAGCGACCGACGACGCTGCTGCGCCGTCGAAGACCCCCAGTGCCCCTCACGCCTGGTTACCTCAAACATCGTCCGTTTGGGCGTCGGCGTTGGGGATCCCGCCGCCACCGTCATGTAGCGTTGCCGCTGGTTTCGAGAGGCTCACGCTCACCGTCGCGGTCAATGCTCCTTTGCTGTCCGCACCCGCGAACCTGCTGCGCTATCCGGCGCTGCTAGTGTCGATCTGTGGCGTGAGGTCACTTCCGCCGCCAGTGACAGTTCTGGCGCCTAGCAACTTAGCCGTATCCACCTTGTCGCGAGGCGACCGTGCCCGTCACAACTACCTCGGCGACACGACAGGCGGAATGGCATCGACTGCCCACGACGAAGAGCCAACGCATAGCGACGCGTGGCGTGGCCTCGCTCCCGTGGTGATCACGTGCAACTTGGCCGCGCTTTCCAATGCCGCGGCATCTTCCGTTGCGCCGACTGGGCCCAACCATGTTCGACGCGCCACCTCGGACGCGCTACTGTCGACGCCGAGGGTCGCCCATAGCCTGATCGTCGAAGAGGATGACGGGGTCGCGCACGCGAACGCCGATCGCGCAGCCATGCGAAGGGGGCCCGCCCACCTCAGCCCCAGCACAGTAGGAGACCTCCCCGCTCCCATCGCCGACTCCTCGTCGGTGCTGTCAACGACCCGAGTCGTGTTTTTGTCCTCCGCTTCGAAGCTGGGGCTCCTGCAATTTCTCTACGACGGCACCCTAGCCGTTGAATTGCACGATCGAGATCGCCTCGCGTTTCCCAAGAAAATGCCGGCGGCGACGGCCACTTCCCTGGCCCACAAGCCGCCCGTCGGGCCCATTTGCGTCGCCGGTTCGTACGGCATCGCGGAAGTACCTTTGCGCGGCCTCTTCGACGGCACCACGATCGAGTTTGACGCTCCTCTCTTTCCTTGCCGCACCGACGGTGGCGTCCTCCCTGCGCCGACAGGGTACGTGTATGACAGTGTCGCGGCGAATGGGACTGCTCCGTCAGGCGGTGGCACGGCAGCTACTATTACGAGCGCGGACTACGTGAGTTACGGCACCAGCGTGGCGATCGCCGTGTCGGCGACGATGCCGATCCCCGACGTGATTTTCTGCAACCACGAAGCGAACGCCTTAGAAGGAGTTGCTGTCACGACGCCAGATGCGCCGGCGACGTCCAAGGCCTCGCCGCTGGGCAGCGCACTGCCTCCGCCACCTCAGCCAGCACCACCGACCACAATGCCACTGGCAGCGGCACACGTGCCTGCGGCGGTTCTCTCGCGCATCGTCATTCTCATGCCGTACGAAGGGCCCCACACGCCTCTGATTATCCGCGCGCTGATGAGTCTGGTCGCCAAGGGTCCACCCCCAACGCTCCTTGCCGAGCCAGTGGAAGTGCGGCAACAGGCGTCCAGCCCGACGAACGAGATCCCAGCGGTTCCAGTCGGCAAGCCGCAAGACGCGAAGAAAGGAGGGGCGGCGAAGGTGGACCCAAAAGCCCCAGCGCCCGTAATGGTCCCGTCGCCTCCCGTCGACAAGGCCAACAAGCCGCACGCCGTCCCCGCGCTGCCCCCTGTACTTGTGGGGCTAGCCGACCACGTCACCGGCGTCGAGATCATGGACGGCCAGCGCCGCGTGATCATCATGGAGGGCAAGGCGGGGATATTAGCTCGCTGCGCGCAGCTGGCGCTGGCCATTGCCGAGGGATCCCCTGACATTCGCGTCCTGTTTAACCACGAACTGCCGTTCTTGACGCGCGCGTACCTGATGTGGCCTCCCTTGGTGCTGCCAGTGCGAACGTCGGAGTCGCCCCCCCAGCCGGCGGACGCCGCGGTGGGGGAGGACCCGGCGGGAGGCAAAGGTAGTGTCAACGCACCATCGCCAAAAGTCAAAGCACCAGCCGTGGCGCCAAGCAAGCCCGCTCTTCGCGCCGGCAAGGCGGCCGCAAAGGACTCCGAAGGCGAAGTTGAAGTCTCCGCGCCAGCACCTGCCGCGTCGCTCAATGCACCGCCGGCGCTCGTCGTTGGGAGCGAGGCCGGCGAGTTAGACGCCGGGGGCGTGGGCGGGCGGCTTCGACGCATTCGCCTCGGCCGCTCGTTAGAGGAGCTGAAGCAGCAACCGGGATTCTACGTGCGGCGTCGGCTCAGTCATGCAGCGCTGCAATGTGTGCTCAAACTCTGCGACCTGTGGACAGCAACATCGGTGAGCTTTGCGGCAACCCACAACTATTTCCCTTCTAGCAGCGAGATTGTGGCCCTTGAACGGGTGGAAGGGCAGTGCCTCGAAACTGTGGACATCACGGGTACGAATCAGTTTGTCAACTTTGCGGACCTTTCGAGTGACGAGGGCGAGTCGATTGTGGCCGCACGCCAACAGCAGAAAGCAGCGCTACTCGCGAGCCACAAGTCAGCCATACCCGATGTCGATTTGGCTGACTTCCGCAATCCTACGTTCCTTGGCCGAGTGGTTTCATTCGTCGCCTACCCGGGAACACCGGATGAGGTGAAGGGTTGTCCACCGGTGTCAAAAGTCGCAACGCGCTTCGACGCGGACGCCAAGGCGTACATGAAGGCAATCGAGCATCGCAACGCGCTGCTTCTGTGTGCCTTTCCCAGCCAAACGCCTCCGACTCAGTCGCTCAAGTTCATGGTCACGGCGCAGATCGTCGGCTCGGGTGCCGACTGTGTGCTGCTGGTCATGGACTGCCAGTCCACGTCCAAAACTGGAACGGACACCCGCAATCCCGCATTTGTCGCTAAACTCCGCCGAGATGCCGAGCGACTTCCTCCAGCTGAATTCTGTCGCGTGCGAAAAGAGCGCCGAGCGGCCTGGCGCGCGTGCCACTCGATGGCTGCCGACCCAAGGACGGAACAATACCGAGACGACAGCGACGACGATGCCCCAGACTTTCGTGATCTGCCGCCGCCCACAGCGCTCGCCTATCCGTCGTTTGCAGGTGAGGGGGACGCGTCTCTGCGCATTCAGCACCGCGAGGCGATGGAAAACGTGCAGTTCAAAAATCTCAAAGCATTGCGAGATGCGTCGACGATCGTCCGCGATAAACGCCACCACGAGCGGAAGAGCACCGTGGAGCAAGAGCAGTGGGCCGCCCAACGCGAACGTGAACTGGATCGAATGACCACAAAACGTCTAAAGTCCCAGCAGGTTTTGGAAGTCGCAGACGACCGGCCAAGTTTCACGGTGCTGAGGCAGCGCACGGCGCTAGAAGACGCGCGGCCCACGTTGGCGCCGTCTCCGCAGCGCGTCGATGACTTGAAGCAGCCCTGGATGCCGACGGACCAGCTCGTGGGCTACGCCGGTCGAGACGCCAGAGGCGCTGGACGTGGCCTCAAATTGGACGGCGCGAAGAATATTTTAGGGGACCCGCTCCATGTTCCGTCGCTGGCCACGGCGATGACCGCGGAGGAACGCGTTCGATTGGAGAACGAGGACCGTGAGCGCGAGCGCCGACAGTTTGTCGAGGGTTTGGTCGTCGAGGACACCACGTTCCGCGTGAAGCTGTTTCAAGCTAAGGCTAGCCATCCGATCGACAAGTACAAGTCGCTGCTGAAGGATGCGCCTGCGAAGTGGTCGCTGAAGATGGACGTGCTCGAGCCGCCCCCGATATCCATACGCGAGGTCGAAAAGGCGATTCCCAACCGCCGCGTGGAACGTAATGTGTCGAAGCACCCCGACGCACGTAGTATGTACTACGCCAAGAGCCCCCCCAAACACCGACAACCCCCCGGAGACGCGACCTCTGAGGAGCGGCAGAGCCCGTTGTACTACGACGCGCCGCAACTCGCGTGACCCCCCGGCACACTTTCTGATGTATCATGTAGCACCGCAGAGGCCGCTAGAAGACGAGGAACGAGAACGGGCCTGTACGCAATGAGTGTGACACGGCGACTCTTTGTCCACCGTCTTGTCACCGAACAAGCTCGGTTATCGTGTTGTGGCACACGCCCTGTCTGGTGTTTTTTTTGAAGTTCAGATCGCTTAATAAACTGTCTCGCCTAGTCTCCTCCCTTCCGTGCTCAATCATCCCCATCAATGTCAGACTTGGAGCAGCGCCGCCTGAAGCTACAGGCGCTCACGGAGGCGCGGAAGGCGCGACAGCAAACGACAGCAGCAGCCCCTTCCTCCAGCGTCACCTTGGCAGGCGTCGCGCCGCCGGCAGTCGCCGCCGCCGCTGTGATCACGACGGCCCCAGTCACAGAAAGCGGGGCCGCACCCTCCGTGGTCGTCGGTAACGCTGCCGTCACCATTGTAAGAAACGTCGCCGTCGTCAACGTGGAACCTAGGCCCGATGTCCTGGCAGCGTTCGTCCGTGGCGAGTTAAAGGCCACGCTCAACCAGCAAGACGCTCCGGACACGTACGATAAGGAGACGATGACGACGCCGCCGATTCAGCAACCAGCGCACGCAGGCGCCCCCCGTGACGTGATGGCGCCACCATCCGACGTGCCGACAGGATCCCCCACCGCACAGCGGCTGACCGAATCGTTTTCAAAGGGAGACAAGTCCTTCGCATTTGATGTCCTTGCGGGAGGTGGCATGTGGTCGCTGCAGCATCCAAAAGCCTCCGCGGCCAATCGCAAGCCGTTGAGCGCAGTGACGTTCCAAGACCTGCTCGACCACAGTAATCACTTTGAGCTGCTCGAGTTCAGGATGTTCCAGGACGTCGTCTCGGAAGCAGCATTCGTGTTATCGAAGGTGGTTGGTTCGGTGCGCGTCCCGTTGCCACAGCCATCTGACGAAAACGGCGCAACAAAGGGGGGGCGCAGCCGTGCCTCCAGTGTGTCGGGAGCACCCGCCCCGCCCTTGTCTCGAGCGCAGCAGGGCTCAACGACTATTGATTCGGCCCTCGGCCTGGGCGACCAGCACGACGGCGTGTCCGCACCGTGGGCGGGCGATGGTCTGCTTTCCTGCGATGGTGGCAACTTCTTCGATGCCGCGTCGAACGGACATGTCGTCGTGTCCCTTGCATTTCAGCCGATCATTTCCGGCGCGACGTCGTCGAGTTTGAGTGGAGCAGGACCGATCACCGGCGCCTCAAGCGAAATCTTTGCCGCGGCATATTCGACAGAATCCACTGCCTCGCACGCCGCGCATGTCGCCGTGTGGAGCTTGCACCGCCGACGCGCGCCGGTGTTCGTGCTGACCGCGGACGCGCCCGTGACTGAGGTGGTGTTCCATCCGTTCCACCCGAACCTCATCGTGGGCGGCACCTCGGCCCAAGGGGGTGTTGTCCTCTGGGACTTGAGGTCGGGCAGCCGCCCCGTTCGGCGTTCGTTTCCGTCGAGTGACAGTCACACAGCGCCGGTCGTGAATTTGGGAGTCATGGGCGCCCGCGACAACAGTGTCGTCGTGACGTTCAGCGCCGATGGGAGGGGTTGCTCTTGGGCGGGCGAGTCGTACGCCATTCCGACGTCGGTCATTGATTACTCCTTGGCGACCCGGAAGACCTCCGTCCTGCCGACGTGCGCGGCGCTCATGAATGCCCATGACGTCACCAGTCCGGCGTACGCCGTCGGGACCGCCGATGGCTGCATCGTGGAGGCATCGTCGCCCCCGACTGCGACCGCCGGTCGCTACGGTCAGTACCGCGTCTTAACTCACGTGTCGCACCCCGCCTCGGTCGCGTGCCTCCGCATGCACCCTCGCTACGCGGGGGGGAACTACGGATCCCTCGGCCTTTCGTGCGGCGTGGACGGTAGCCTCCGCCTGTGGACGACAACCGGCGCCTCGGGCACATCGGTGGCCCAAGGCGCAACAACAGGGCTGTGTGCCGCCGTCGAGACCAGTCTGGAAACGATCAGCGACGCCGCTTGGTCGCCCAGTCACCCCGGCGTGTTCGCCGTGTGCGACGTGACCGGCACGTTACTTCTCTTCGACATGACCACGGCACCGATGGCAGGCCGAGGTTCGAGTGGCTCCGATACGGCAGCCCCAAGGGCATCCGCCCGACTAGCATCGACGTCCGCAGACCTCACGACGGTGTCGGCGTTATCGGCCATCGCCGGCGGCGGCGCTGCTGCGTCGGGCGGTGTGCCCATCAGCCGCATTGCGTGGGATCCCAGCGGCTCGATGCTTGCCGTCGGTTCGACCACCGGGGCCATCAGCCTCCTATCACTGCGGACGGACTCCGACCTTGTCGTGCCACAACACGGTGGCGAATGGGCGACGCGGCAATTGGCGCAAGTCGTGTCCGGTATGGATCGCAGTGCCGGACACCGAAGTGCATAGAGTGACGAGACAGTGTGCGCGAGCGCGAAGTGGTACGTGACAGGGCGACAATCCGCTGCGGAGAGATCACTAGGACCAACGTGATGCTGTTCATTGGCAATCGGAATTGAGCCGTGAATTGTCACGTCAATACAGATTTTTCACTCCCTCCTCTATCTCCCTCGTGCGTGTCTCGTTTCATTGCCTCGTCGTTTGCACACCTTCCTCTCTCTCTCTCTCTCTCCCTCCCTGATAGTATGATGCAACCCAGCGGACCTTCCGTCGTCTCTGGATTCAAGCCTCCGCCTCGGACGTCGACCGCGCCCGCCGCAACAAACGTTGGCTTTCAGCGCGCCACGGTGGCTCCAGGCGCTCGTTTCGGTGATTCGACCACCGGTGGTTTCGAGTCGAGAGTCAACGACACGCCCGCTGCCGCCGGCGATGGCGTCACCCCGTTCGCCCCGCCCCCCGACATGAACGAAGAGGGCCCGGAGGTCAGCGACGACACGAGCGCTCCTCAATCGGACGGAACTTCATCGACTGCTGCCCACGCGGCGGCGGACGCCGCCTCGTTGCCATTTCGCGTCTACTCAGTCCGTGCCATGCAGGAAGTGCGGCGCCACATCTCAGGTCGACGCACGGCGGAGGACTACCCAGCGTTCTACAAATTTCTAACCGAACAGAATCTCGGCGAAGCGTCGGTGCCGGAGCCCGCCTTGGGCAGACATGAGATGTTCGGCGGGCCCGTGAACCCAAAGCGTCGCGTCATGGACCGCAAGCTGCCGAATCAGGTACTAGGTATCCTGGCGAAGCTCACGCCTGAGAACTACGATCGACTGAAGAAGGAACTGCTCGATTTGCCCATTCGGCAGTCGACCGAGGAGGAGGTGATCGAGGTCGTGAACACGATGTACAACAAGGCCGTGCGGCCGGAAGACGCCCCGTTCGTCGAGTTGTACGCCAAGCTGATGGGCGACCTGGTCATCAACTGCAACGTCGAAGGCGTCGGCAAGACGATTCGTAAGGCCATTATTGACAAGTGCCAGAAGCAATTTGAGCAGCCTTTCAAGCTGGATCCTAAGGACGAAGTGGACGCGGATGGTCGCCCTCTGCCAGAGAATGAAATCGAAGAAAAGAAGAGCAAGCTCAAGGACCGCCTCCGAACAAACATCAAGTTCCTGAGTCACCTGTTCATCTGCGGCATGGTGCGCGAGCCCGTCGTCAACATCGTCCTGTACCACCTCCTGTACGGCAAGGAGGCGAACGCGCAGAAGAAGCGAAAGCTGGACGAATTCGACCTGGAAATGTTTTGCGATTTGCTGCAGAACGTCGTCGGCCGCCTGTCGGACAAGGTCAAGGAGCAGTATTTGCCCGGGTACATCAACACGGTGCGCGAGATTGTTGACGGCCGCCAAGTGGTCTCCAAGCGCACCTTGGTTCTCTTGCAGAACCTCCTCGAACGGCACGACAACAACTGGCAAGGCCGCCGGCGGGGCCCGGCCGGCCCGCTGCGCCTCGATGAACTTGAACGGCGCGACCTCCAGCAGAAGGAGCAAGAGCAGGAAGCGATCGCCCGCATGATCCAGGACACGCACCACAAGCGTCCTAACGCGCACGGGGGAGGCATCGTGCTGCCTGGCGCGAAGCGCATGGGAGGCGATGGCGCCAGCGCGGCGGTTGCCCCCACTCGCTTTGACTTGAGCGACTTCAATCAAGTCGTGAACCGCGTGCTGGATCCCAACCAGCAACACCACCCTTCGCATCGCACGGCCGAGGTGGAGCAGTTTATGCGCAGGTTTCCGCCGGAGACGCGTTTCGAGGGATTGACGCAGTGGCTGTACCGCCTGGCGAGGGTCAACAAGAGTGTCGCCGAGCGCACCGTGAGCGGCATGATCCTAGCTGGCTTGGTCAACTCGCAACTGCTCGACGTCGAGCAAACGCAGCAAGCACTCGCTGCCGCGGCCAAGAAGCTCGTCCAGGACGCGGACTATGAAGAGACGCCAAAGCTGTTCATCAACTGGTGCGAGCTCGTCAACTCTTGCTGCCTGTCCAACGTCGTCCACGGGGACATGCACACCGTCATGCTGCGACAAATGACCTCGGGGAGGGCGGTGCGCGGCCGGTTGACCTACGTGGTCGGATGCATGCAGGCCTGCATTGACAATCCGCCGCGTCCCCCGCAGCGGTCAGAGTATCCGCGACGCTTCCGACCGCTTCCGGTGGTGCTCGCCTGCTCGCTGGACACCTCGGCCGCGGGTGGAGCTGCCAACGACGAGGGCGCGAACGAGGATGACGACGACGAAGGGGATGTCGACGGAGGGCACGCCGGCGCCGACCTACTGGAGCTTCTGGTCGAAGCGAACGGTGAGGACGAGTCCACCGACATTTCCGAGACGGCCGCTGTCAAAGACATCGAGCTCATCCTGTTCTCGAAGCTGTGCAATCCGGCTGTTTCCAGCGCACAGCTCTCGCAGTACGTCAAGCAAGCCCTCAAGGAAAGCCCACCGCCCACGGACCGCGAGGGGGGCAACCGCGTCGACGTGGCGAAGGCGAAGCTCATCAGCGCATTTTTTTCGTATCTCCGCTTCGATGACGTGGAGGGGAGGGAGGTGGATCGCTGCAAGGAGGCGCTGGGCCACATTCTGTCCTCCAAAGTCAGGCCCGACCTCGTCGCTATTTTCTCGGAGGCGTTCGCCACGCACCGGGAGCTTGGTCGCTTGCCGCGCAACGGCTTCAAGTCCTTCGTCATGATGGTGTCGAAGCACTTCGGAGCGACCAAGGAGGCAGTCGGACCGGCGCTGCGTACCGTTAAAGACATGGTCAAGGCCGTCGCCACCGCACGGGGTGCGAAACCGGTCGACCAGATCCTGCTTGACATTCCTGAGATGTAGCCGCATGGTGCGGCGTGATGAAAGGGCGTCCGTTGTGTGCGTGTGTGTGTATGGGTGCAATGGGTGTGTGCGCGCGTGATGCGATGAGTTTACGGCCCGGTCTGTCGTCGTTCCGCGTGTCGCGGTGGAGCCGTCGCGCGTTTGATAGACCAAGAACTGGAAAGGTCTGAGCGGCGGGCAGTATCGTTTTTTCCCGCGCGCATCGGTATATAGATTTGATCCGACCAGCCACGTCTTTTCGTGCAGTCGTTGGTGCACGGCAAGCGACGCCGCATGGTGACTCCGCGCACTGACACCAAAGACAGAAACGCTTCCCGGCTTGTTTTTCCCCTGGGCTATTTCAGCCCCCTAGGACACGTTATGGCCGCTCCTCTCAGCCCGACCTCGCTGGCCAACACCCGCTCCTATGACTCGGAGGAGAACAAACTGTCTCCGCCAGGGGACTCCACCGCCACCAACGCGTCACCTCGTTCCGCGTTGCAGCTCAATCGACACAGCAGCGTGCGCATGCGAGCCACCGGCGCCGTGGTCTCCACAGCGATGACGGAGGGTCACGCCTCCCCACTTGCGCGGGCAGGCTCGCTGGTGATGCATTCGACCGCCCTCGGCGGCGGGCTGCCGTCGGGTCCGCCGCCACTGATGAGAAACAGCTCGCTGATCTTTCAAAGTTCCACCGCCGCGAGTCCGCAGTCCGCATCCTCCGTGGCGTCCCCTGGAGGCACCATGCATCAGCCGTCCTTTTCGGCGGCCAACTCAGGCGCGGTCATCACGGGGTTGGGCGGTGGCCCATCGCCAGCCTCAATGGGGCCTGCCCAACTCATGCGAAGCGGGTCGTTCTTGTTCGGCGGAGCCGACTCTGCGCTTGAGTCACCCAGAGCACTATCGCGTGCCGCATCCCTGACTTTCCCGAAAGGGGCGGTTTGCATGCCCCCGGCGGCTTTGGCCCGTCAGGACACCATGTTCACCCCGCCGTCAGACGCGCCGGGTGACGCCCTTGCGACCTCCGTCAACCTGGGCGAGTCCACCGGTTTGGTGATGCCTGGAACCGCATCCCCTCGGGCACTGAGCCCCGCTGACCCTAACAACGTCCCCGCCGACAACCAGACGGGCTCCTTCCGCCTCCGCCGGCGCGTGGTGTCGTTTCCGACTCACCAAACCGACGCAACCGCGACGGTGCCGGCGCCGCCAGCCCAGTACACGTCACCCACCACGGCCGCGCCACCCATCCTTCGACCTCCATCGGGGCAGAAGCCGCCGCTCCAACTGTCCCCCAGCCAGCCCACACCGTCCGGCAAGTTCTCATCGCAAACGGTTCCGCGAACGAACACAGACCGACGCGCGCCAAGGTCGGGGTCCGAAAGCGAGGCCTCCGTCCTGCTGAGTGACGGCGAGGGCCTCGACCTGCTCACGTCCCCCCGCATGATGCATTTGTACCGCTGCCCGCCGTCATGGTGCCGCACGATCGTGCGCCGGCACAAAGGGGGCCTGTTTGACGCGTCCAAATACTACCTCCATGTGGACAACACGTCTAGACCCTCCGCCGCCTTGGCCCCGACGATGCACGCGAAGTCGAAGTCAACCTCAACCAAAGGGCTGCCGAAAGACGCGTTTGGTATGTTTCTCTTGTCCGCGCGTCGACGAGGCAACAAACCGACGACGAATTTCTTAGTTTCCTTGGCCGAACACGGCAAGTTGGAGCGGCTCAGTGACGAATACTTTGGCAAAGTGCGGGCGACCGGGGTGACCGGCACGGAGTTCATCATCTACGACGACGGCGAGAGCCCCGACGTGGTGATGGAAACGGCCGCGGCGAAGCGCAAACCTCCGCCCCTTCGACGGGAGCTCGCGATCGTCTTGTACGAAGCGCACATGCCCGGCACATGCAAAGGCCCCCGGAAGATCACCGTCGTCCTGCCCGCCCCAATGCAGCAGGCGCCCCTGGGCAAACCGCCCATCACCGAGCGCTGGGCACCGCTGACCCCGGACGAGTCGATTCTCGCGGCGTTCAAGGCCGAACCCTGCTCGGATCGCTTCGTCATCATGCACGCTGTCGAGCCCTCGTGGTCCGAGCACCTGCAGTGCCATCAGCTGGAGTTCATCGATCGAGTCGATGTCCGGTCGTCGGTGAAAAATTTTCAATTGTGCTTCGAAACCGTCAGCGGAGCCGCGATGGCCATGCAGTTTGGCAAGCTCGAGGACAACGCGTACTTTCTGGACTACCGCGCCCCTTTGAATGCAGCGCTGGCATTTAGCGTCGCCTTGACTGTGTTCGACAACAAGCTGTTGTGCGAGTAGGGCAAGGCCAATGCCGCACCGTTCCACCCCTCTTTCATCTGCCCGCTTCTCTCCGGTTCGTTCCTCCACCTCTCTCAGTCATATCGGCACGCTCGTTTTGGGGATTTTTCTTTTCTCGTTTCTTTCTTTATTCAGTTGAGGTTAAGGGATGCTCGTCGGAAGTGTTCGTGGGCTGGAAAATTCATTCCCCCTTTTTTGACACACAGCGAACACTGCAACCGCGACGAAACGCAGGCAAGGGTGGAAGACCACGGCCCGCGTCCAAAAACAAAGCACGCTGGTGGCACAACTACCACTCCACGTCGTTCACGAGTAGATTTTATCCCGTTCCTGCTCTAACAATGTCAAATGAAATAAAGCCGCTGGCGTTGCATGGCCACACGCGCGCCGTCACCCACATCCGATACACCAACGAGGGCGACATCATTTTTTCTTCCGGAAAAGATGGCCTTGTATGCGCGTGGCGAACAACCGATGGCGAGCGGATCGGCGTGTACGAGGGGCATTCAGCCATCGCTGGGTTCTCCATTAATCAGACCAGCACCCTCCTCGCGACGGCAGGCAGTGACTTGAAGACGATCCTCTACAACGTGGAAAACGGCTCGACACTGTCCAAGATCGAACACCTGGCACCGTGCCGCTCGACGGGCATTTCGTATGACGACTCGATCCTCTTCTGCAACACAGACAAAAAGATGGGTCAGCCAGGCGCGATCCACTTCTACAACCTACCGGAAAGCATCGGCCTGGGCGTCGCGCCGAAAACGCGCTTCAACCCGTTCGCGTCTTTCACCCTGCCCAATGAGGCAATCACGTACGCCGAATTTGGTCCGACCCAGAGCACCATATTCTACACAATGGGCAAGGGCGCCGTGGGCATCCTTGACGTCGAAAGGCAGACCGCGATCCGCACGGCGCGGCCCCACAGCGAGGAACACGACGTCGTCAAAATGCACTTCGACAGCAACTACATGACGTGCATTACCGCCAGCAAGGACTGCTCCGCAAAGCTGCTGGACCCTCGCTCGCTCTCCACGATTCAGACCTACAAGATGGACCTGCCGTGCAACGACGCCACGATCTCGCCGACGGCGGACCACGTCATCATCGGCGGTGGTATCGACGCGCAGGAGGCGGCGCTGTCCGCTCACGGCGGCTTTAGCTTGAGGTTCTACCACAAGGTGCACGAGGACCTCCTTGGCACCATGTCGGTCCACTTCGGAACGATCTACGGCATCTCGTTCAATCCTTCGGGCACGGGGTTCGCGTCGGCGGCAGCGGACGGTTTCGTAAAGCTATTTACGTTTGGTGAGGGGTACTCAAAAACCGTGGGTGCCACGCCGCTGTGGGTGCCCAAGAGCGACGAAGACGAGGATAACGGCGCGGAGGAGGGCGAGGAGGAGGAGTATGACGAGGAGGGCTATGTGGAGGAGGAAGAGGAAGAGGAGGCGCCGGCCGCGGCGGCAGCGGAGGACGTCGACGAGTCCGCTTGATGTCGCTTTCGCATCTCTTCCCGCATGAGTCACGTGACGTTAAAAAACAAGTGCCGCTCTTCAGCCGCTATTAACTCGTAGTTATCTGTCTCCTTCTGTCGCTCGAGCATACTGTCTGCTGGAATGCGTGCCACGACCTTTGTTCACAAAAGCGAGACTTTGTCTATTCCCATCCCACATTCTTAGCGGCTTCTGAAGGACGGTGTAACAACTTTTGTCGGTCGTCGCGCATCCTCCCACGAATTCCTCCAACACCCCATGGTGACCGCCTCGGACATCGCGTTTCAGCAGACCTTGTCACGCTACGGGAAGCGGCTGATCATTCCGGGATCGGTCATGTACGCGATGTATTCCATGAGGCCGCGCGAAGGCCATTTTCTTCGCTACCTCGACGAGCGGCGTCGCTACGAGGGCGACATCGCCGCGCGGTTGAACCACCCCTCAGCGTCAGTGTCGTTTCAGGAGCACTGGTTCTGGGGAATCGGTGTGGCAAAACTGCCGACGATTCAGTCGTTGGTCAACGGAGGCTCGCCGTTGGCTCCACCGCCTCCCTTGTCGAAATCGTCGACGCGGACGACGGCGCTGCCGCCGGGGGGTGTGGCCGACATTCGTATGGGATGGCTGAATCCGTCCACGACCGCGGACGCCGATGAGTTCGACCGAGATAGGACCGTCGTCATGGAGGAGTGCCGCTTCATCGGCGTTTTCGGCGTGCTGTGGTATCAGTATCGCTGAGCGAGATACTATCCCGCTTTTTTTGCATCTCGCGCAGCGAGCCGCGGCCCTTTGCACAGAGGTTTTCAAGTGCTGTTCTGTATTCCTCCCGCACCCTGCCCACCGCCACCACTGTGGTCAACAGTATTTCCCCATCGTGGGCTCATTTACTGTAGCAGCACCACTCTAATATGGCGTCGCCAAAGGGAGGCAGCAAGTCGAACGACGGGCCGACGATCGTGTGCCGCATGATGCCATCGCGGTGGAACCCCCACACCGTGGTGCCAACCTACTACGTCGCGGCGCGCACTCGGAAAGGTTTTTTTGCCACTCTCAACGATGCCATTGCCTTCGCCGAGCCGTACAGCCGCATCGAGGTCACCACCGGCAAGTACTTCGAGAACGTCATCGTGAACAAGCCGATCGAGATTGGCACCGACGGCAACGATGACGCCTCGGCAGAGTTCTACTCCCGTGGGGCCACTTTCACCTTCCAGGCGACAGAGGCGTTCGTCGAAGGGCTCTGCATTCGAACGGGGGACACCAATCACTGCGCGGTTCACATTGACTCCGGCGCGCCAAAGATTGTCCACTGCGACATTGAAAGCATCGAGGTGGATGGCGACGCCAAGCCAATCATCGAGGACAACAAGATTGTCCACGGCAAACTGCATGGCCTCACGCTGCTCGGCAGCAGTGGCGGCGTCTACAAGGGGAACGTCATCGAAAGCCACTGCGGCTACGGCATCAAGTGCCAGAGCAACGGCACGCCGCTTTTCTCGCACAACAAGATCACCTTGTGCGAGCAGGGACAGGTGTTGGTGCAGGGCATCGCCGGACAGGCGGCCGCGGGGGGACTCTTCACCTTCAACCGAATCGTCGACGAGACCGCGCGAAAATTGCAAAAGTCCGACAATCGCGCTCTCCAGCAGCTGAAAGACATGCCCGTAAGAGGGATCGGCGACCCGGTGAACTTGCTGCCACACGTCGTGGCCCGGGGCCGCATCCTAGACTTGGACGGCGACGACGCGGACAAGGTGGAAGACGCCGCCCTGCTCGACACACGGTGCTGCGTCGAAGTCGGTCCCAATTCGAAACCGTCGTTTTCCGGCAATTCCTTCGTCGGGTCGATGGCGATTGCTCTTTCGTTCCGAGCGGGCGCCCACGGCCTCGTCGACGGGAACCGGTTCGTGGGAAACCGCGGCTGGGGCATTTCGGTGGAGGGCAGCGACACGAAGCCCATCATCACCAACAACATCATTTCTGAGAACGGCCGCGGGGGCATCCGCGTCAGCGACGGGGCAGGCGGCGAGATCAGAAAGAATACCGTTGCCGAAAATCGAGGACCACAAATTCTGGTCATGCGTGGCTGCGATGCCCTCGTCGTGCGCAACAACGATATTTGCAGCGTGTCCCGCGTCGGCATCGTGTGCAAAGAAGGGGGCAATGGCCTGTTTCTGACCAATACGATCCACGAGTGCTACGTTGGCATCCGCGTGGAGTCCGAGGGCAACCCGACCATCCGGGACAACATATTGCACCTGTGCCACGTCGGCGTCGCCGTCGTGCGCCACGGACGCGGCGTGTTTGACGAGAATGAGCTGGCCAACAACCGCGGAGCGTGCTTCGTTGTGACGAAGGGATCCCATCCCTATTGCCTCCGGAACCGAATGCTCGCGAGTGAACACGCGGTGATCGTGCAGCAGCGGGGAAAGGGCCTCTACGAGAGCAATCACATCAAAGACAACAACCTGGCGCAGATCGTCGTCCGCGACAAGGGCAGCTGCCCAACGTTCGTCAACAACACCATCGCCGACGGCCGTGAAGAAGGGGCACTCATCTCCGACTTTGCGACGCCGGAGTTTCGGCACAATCAGTTCACGGCGAACGTGTGCCACGTCACGGTGCGAACATCGGCTGACCCCGTGATTGATCAGAATCTGATGTCGAAGGCGGTACGTCAGGGATGCATCTTCACGCAGCGCGGCATGGGGATCATGACACGGAACGTGGTCGAGAAGTCCTTCGGCGACGCCGTGGAGGTGTCCGGGGGCGCCTCGCCCACCATCCGCGGCAACGTCATTCAACAAAATCACAGCAGCGGTTTGCATCTGGCCGATGCCGGGCCGGGCGTGTTTGAGAAAAACGACCTGGTGTGGAACGGCCAGTGCAACGTGTTAGTGACGGGAGGGGGCGCCGCATCCAAGGAGGCAGAGGCCGTTGTGCCCACGAAACCGAAGGCGCCCGCCACGCCGCAGCGCCGTCATCGCGGGGCAACCCCGCAGTCAGGGGCAGCTCACCACCACGGACAGAGTGAAGCGGGAACTGCAGGGTCACCGGAGCAGCATGCCGAGCCTGTGGTCCTGTCCCCTCCGCGCGTCGACCCCTACGCCCCCGAGTCCGGCTTTCCGCTAGTCCGCGCCAACTGGATTGTGTCGGCAGCCGGCAGTGGCATCCTTGCGTCCTCCAACGGCCGCTGCCTTCTGATTGGCAACCACATCAGCGACAACGTCCAAGCCGCCGCGAAGGTGACCACCGGCGCGAGGCTCATTTTTCTTGCCAACGTCTTCGACCACGGCGAGGGCTGCCACGTGGCCGATGATGGCTCGGCAGTTCTCGTCGCGAACCGTTTCATCGGAACGAAGACCGGCGTCCAGACGGGCATGGGCGCGCGGGTGCAGGTGTTCTGGAACTCGTTCGTGCAGTGCGGGCATGGCATGTTGTTAGGGGGCGGGCAAGGGTACGTCTTCGAGAATACGTTGCGCGGGTGCCAGGTCGGCATTGCGTCCTCCATGTTCAACCGCGCCATCGTTCTGGGCAACGTCATTCGTGACGGCCCGACAGGACTCGCGCTGTTAGCGAAGTCGAAGTGCCACGCCGTCAACAATCTGATCGTAGGGAACTCGGACGGAATCGTGATCGATGGCGAGGCCTGCAGTGCGCTGGTGGAGCACAACAACATTTTGAAGCAGAAGAATGCCGGCGTCGTCGTGCGAAACGGCCACGCGGTCCTCTCCCGGAATACAATTGCGGGCAGTCCGACGAACGTCGTGGCCGAGGGCGCGAGCCAAGTCGTCGTGTCGCTCAACTTGATCACGGGCACTCAGAGCATTGGTATATCCTGCGCGTCGCGAGGCCGCGTGCGAGCGGACGCGAACTTAATTCATCGCTGCGTGAACGGCATCACGTCGGCGAGCCACGGATGCCCCACCGTTCGCGACTGCGTGGTGCAGTACTGCGAGACGGGCCTCCTCGCCTGGATGGACGGTCACGCGGACGTTGCCACGTCCATCTTCCAGTACAATAGACGCAACGTGGCCGCCACACTTCGCGGGAACCCCACGCTCAAGCACTGCCTTTTGCGCGACGCCTTGGACGTGAATGCCAGCTTTTCGGGAAAAGGCGCCGGGCACTTCACGGAATGCGTCGTCATGCGTGCCCGCAAGTCGTGCGGTGTGCTCGTCACCAACGAAGCCCATCCCGTGTTGATCCGGTGTCTGATTGCGGGACACACGGACATTGGCACCATCAGCGAAGCCGCTAAGCTGTACGAAGCAGCACCAGTCAAGACCGAGGGCGCGGAACGGCGTCACAGTCAAGCACGGCACACCCACCATCACCCGTCTCAGAGCCGCCGAGCCGCCAATGATACCCCGCAAGCCACGGCCATCACCCCCCGACAACAGCAGCACGTCAACGCTGAGGCGACCAGGCGTCCTGAATCCAGCAGTGAGGCGTCCCCCACGACCGACGAGCTCGATTTGGCGGACATTCAGCACGTCGACGACGATGAGGAGCTGGTCGCAGCGGCGGCCGCGGCCCTCGGCGCCAGCCAGCTGACGGTGACCGAGTCCGACGTCCTCGCGTCGGGCCACATGATGGCGAGTCGTGCGGTGTCGCTACCCTTCGCATTGGTGGCGGCGCAGTCATCCGCCCGCGTGGCCTCCGGTGACGATTCGCAGGACATCTCGAGGTCCAGCAGCCGCGGCGTCCCCGTCGTGACCTCGCGGTTCCAGAAAGAGCTCAACAGCACAAGCGACCGTCGCATCGGTTGCGGCGTGATGGTCGACGAAGGCGGCGAGGGGCTGTTCGAAGACTGCATCATCGAACACAATTCTACAGGCATCAAAATCGTGCGCCGCGGTGGCTGCACATTCCTTCGTTGCGTGGTCGAGCACCAGTTGGGACACGGCGTCATCGCCAGCATCGGCGCCCGTGGCGTGTTGAAAGATTGCACCGTGCGAAAGAATACGTTGATGCAATGTCTGGTCAGCGGCAGCGACACCACCACCAAATTCTGTGACTGCCTCGTGAGCGACGGCATTCACAACGGATTTCTCGTGGACCTAGGTGCATCCCCGACGATTGAAGGGGCGGTCATCAGTGGCATGAATGGCTTCGGGGTGCTCTTGTCGTCGAAGTCGGATGCGACGGTCTCCGGCTGCAAAATCAGCCGGTGTCAGTACGGCCTCGGGATCCGTCAAGAGTCGAAAGGCACCGTCGACGGGTGCGAGGTATTCGATGTCGCGGTGCACGGTATTCTCGTCGAAGACTTCATGACGATGCCGACCATCTCGGAGTGCGCATTGCACGACTGCACGGGTCACGGTATCCTGGTGACGAATCGGGCTGCACCCAGGATCGCCAACACTGTGATGTACGCGAACGTGGCGACTGGCCTCGCGGTGTCCCATGAGTCGACACCGACAGCAACAGCGAACCGCATGTTTGCGAATTCGGAAGGCGGTGTGCTCGTTGACCGTGGGTCCCGTGGAACCTTCACGGGCAATCAAATCCATCACAATTTCGGACCTCAGATTTCCGTCAGTGGCGCCAAACCAACGTTCCTGTCGACTTGCGTGTTCGACGGGGAAGCCAATGGAGTTGAAATTGACGGCGTCGGCGGCACGTTCAGAGGGCTTCGAGTGTGGGGTCACCGGCAACACGGAATCTACATCGACGGCGGGCGAGGAAGTTCCGCTTTCGCGGACGAAAGTTCCTCCAAGGGCTCGCCGCCGGGGTCGTCCAGGAACGTCACCGGGGACGTGGCTGCCGTTACGCATTTCGACCTCTGCGATATCCAGCACAGCGGCGATTCAGGTGTTCACGTTCGCGGCCGCGCGGTTCCAGAATTCTCTCACTGCCTCTTCATGCGTAACGCGGGTGCAGGCTTCGACATCAACTATGGCGGGTCGGCCAAGCTGACCGAGTGCCTGTCAAAGAGTAACCATGGACCGGGCATCGACCTATCCGGCGCCGAAAGCAGGGCGGAGGCGACCGGTTGCGTGTTCGCCGCTAGCTTAGCCAGCTCCGGCGCCGCGGTGGCGCACGGCGCGGTCCCCTTCTTCAGTCGCTGTCTATTCACCGCGAATTGTCTCTACGGTATCGCCTGCGATTCCAGTGCGAAGGGCATCGTGAGCGACTGTGTGTTGTTCGACAATCAAGAAGCGAACGTCTTTTCAGCGAGTCGTGCGGCGCCCATGATCCGGGAGTCGATCATCGCCGATGGCTCCGTCGGCGTGTTCCTCAAGGACGCAGGCGGGGCCTTCCTCGTGCAAAACTTCTTCACGGGTTCGCTGACCGCCGGCGTCCGCGCGGAGAGCGGCGCCACGCCCAACATGGAGTCCTGCGTGATCAGTGACCTGAAGCATGGGACCGGCATTCAGGATGCGGCCCAGGGCGAGTACACCCGCACGCACATCATTGGCTGCCACCAGGGCGTGGAGTTCCAGCTGTCTTCGAGCGCCACAGTTTCGGAGAGCGATGTCCGCGACTGCGTTACGGGGGTCTACTTTGAGGACTGCGCCGCCACGTTTAGCCAGGGAACCGTTGCTGGTTCCGCCAAGGTGGGGGTTCAAGTGGCAAGTGGTGGCATCGTCAACCTCGAAAAGTGCAAAATTTATCGAAGCAAGACGGGCATTCTCACCGAAGGGACGGGTTCCATCAAGGACTGCGAAGCCTTCAACAATCACGACGGGATCGTCATCGATGGGGGCGACGGCCTCATTGTCGACGGAAACACCGTCTTCGATGCCTCCAACGTCGGCGTCTGGATCAAGGACGGTCGGCCCTCGATCATGCGAAACAACATCTTCGATAACACCTTCGCCTCCGTCATGGTGGACGGTGGCCTCCCGAAAATCGAGGAGAACCGCATATTTTTCGCGCGCGACGAAGGCGCCATTGTCAACAACTGCCCGGCCACGGTGAAGCCCCAGAAGAACCTCGAGCGCAACGCGCAGTCGCCGAACTGGGAGAAGACGCCGACCGACCGGCAACTCGAGTACTACAAACGAAAGCCGGATGAAGAACGGCAGCACCCGACGTTCCGGCGCGCGGTGCGGGCGGCGGAGTCGCGATGGAACACGTGTGTCGACGTCTTCGACAACCTTGCCGCGATCCTCATCACCGTCGGCGACCGCAACGGGGGTGGCCCGCTCGACCCCGCGTACCGCCTGTTCATCTGCCCGGTTCACCTGCACGCCCCATTGTCGACGCAGCAACAGGTTGCGGAGGCGGCGCGGCGAAAATCCCTCGCACCCCCCGTCGCAACGGCATTGCCCGCCGTCGTGCTGCCGGCGGCCTCGGGTGGCAAGAAGGAAGCGGCGGCGGCCGTGGGTGCCGCCCCTCCATCCTCTCGCGGCGGTTCGCGGCGTCGCTCAAGCCGCACCAGCAGCCTCACTGGCGCGGCGGATCCAGCGCTGCCCACAGACCGGACTGGAAAAACGGTGCAGGCAAGGCAGGCAGGCGGCGTTTCTTTTGCGCCGACGCAGCTAGCCACCAGCACGGATGTGCGCAAGCCGACGCCGCCCCCCGCTTCACTTCCACCCGCGGCCGTCACGCTCGTGACCTCCATCGCATCCCTTTTAGGCTTTCCCGTTGTCAGTTTCGCGTCCTGCGTGGGGCCACGCACACCAGACCGTGACTTTGCGATTTCGCAGCTGATGCTCACACGGCTGGAGGCGATCCCCATTGCCGGAGGGGGGGGAAAGCATCCCCACGGCGTGAGCATCGTCCTCCCCGACGTACCTTTTCTGCCGTCGGTCACGTCGCCGTTGACCGCGAAGATCGGCTTGAAGGGAGGAGTCAGTTTCGCGTCAAGCGCCTACCTGCCCGCTCAGGCCGCCGGGGCACACGCGGCCTCGGCTGCACAGCTGCCTGTGTCTCACGTTGGCAGCATTTTATTCAGTGTTGTTCGAGAACGTGTTGAAGGCCTGTTGCAAGCGACTGGTGCGAGTAAGCAACCCGGCGGTGGCGGCACGGCCTCTGAGTCCACTGCAGGCGGCACCGCTACCCGGCGTGTCACCACGGTGACGGCGTCCGACCAGCTGCAATCGTCTCCGTCTTCCCCAAAACTCGTCGGCGGGGAGAAATCGCGAAAATCGTTGACCAGCGACCGGCGGAAGAGCAGCAAGGCGAAGTGACACGACCCCCTCCAAGTGTGATGAACGTCGTGCCTCGACCGATGCGATGTACTGAGGACGTGCGGGGAGGGGGAAGGAATCGTGGTGACAAAAGAACCGTCGACGAACCACCATTTCGGTTGACAACCCAACCCAACCCCCCTGCTCGCAGACCCTCAGTCAGGTCATTCATTCGTATCTATCTGATGCCCCCACCGTTGTACACTGCATTTTTGACGCAATCGTACTGCGATGCCTTCCAGCGTTGTTGCACCGAGCTGAAGAGAGACTGGCTGCGCATCGACGAGTTCGTCGCCCTCGTGCGGGGCTGCGCGTCGACGAACCAAACCGTCAAGGCATCGGAAGGGGACGTCGACAACGACGCGCAGCCGCTGTCCGAGCGATTCGCGTTCGCAGCATTTTTCGCGATCGACAGCGATGCGGATGGGCGGGTGTCGTGGAGCGACGTCGTGGAGGCGGGCTGCGACGACGTCGCCGCGTCTCGCGATGACGTCGACAAGGCCGTTCTAGCAATCGAGACATCCGATCGAGCGTTTCATGACGCCGTGGCGGAGTTGTCGCGAGCAGGAGGCGGGGCAGCGGTTGCCACTGGCACCGCTGGAGTTGCCAGAAAGTCGGCCAGCCGAGTGCACTCGGTCGGAGGCGCCGGGGCCGCATCGCGCGAGGGGCAGTCCAGCCACTTCCACGCCTCCCGGACCATTCGTTTCCGCCGCGGCGGGCAGAGTGTTCTCAGCGATACCCGTCTGGCGGCGGGCCGGTGGACGCACGCCATGACCGACGCGGAGCGCCCGGCGTACCTTCAGCTGCGCCACCCCCGCGCCGTGAGGTACTGCGACACGTTAGATCGCTACTTCACGGTCACAACGGGAATGGAGGTGCAAATGCTCGGCGACGACCTGTCCGTCGTCGCTACGTTGTCGCCTGGGGCAGGCGCCAGTGACGTGGAGGCTGTTTGCTGCGTCGCAGAACGCGTCGACTCCGTCGATGAGTGCGCCGACGGCACGACGTCACCTCCATCGTCATCGCCGGGGGAATCGGCGGCCGGCGTCGTTTCCTGGCAGCCGCGTCGCTTTCACCACAGCTGCGTGACGACGCACCGAAACGGAAATGCGGTACGCCTGTGGAGCATCAAAGAGCCCCGCGGCACCCGGGAGCGCTGGTCGTTCGAGTTGGATTTCGAGTACAGCTGCGACTCACAGCAAATTTCGGCCATGTCACTGGGCGCGTCACCGAGACTCGTTGACAATGATGCCCACAGCAGCTGCTTCGCGTTGACGGGTGGGGCGTCGGGCGACGTCTACCTGTGGAATTTTTCTCGCCAGAACGTCGTCGCGAACAAGCGCATGGACGATGTGCACGCGTGCGCGCGCATCGTGTCACAGCGGTGGGTGCCTGGCACCTGGCACAGTGACGCCGTCTCCGAGTTTGTCCGGCTGGATCAAACGTGCGACGGTGTGGAGCTGGCCTCGGGCAGTCGCGACGGTAGCATTGCCCTCGTCGACATCGACCGCTTCGTCGTGACGCGGCGGCTACACCAGCGGAAGGGCATTCTAGCCCTCGCACAGGGGTACCTCAGCGATGCCTCGACGGTGCTCGTGTCCGGTGGGTTCGAGCTCGACGCCTACGTGTGGGATCCTCGGGTGCGCACGACGGTGCCGGTCGCACTTCTAAGCGACAACCGTCGGCCGCATCGGCACGCCATCGTCGGGGCCGCTGTCATTCCTGGCGTGAACTTGGTGGCCACGGTGGATAGTAGCGGCCTCGTTAAGACGTGGGATCTGCGAAGCGGAGGCGGTGGTGCCTCCAGCCGCAGCTGCCTCGAATCGCACGCGCTAGAAGAAGGCGTGTTGCACACGGGACGATGTTCGATGGCCTACGATCACCGATCCGGGCGGCTGATCGTGTGCCGCCGCTCGATCCACGCGCTGTCCGAGAAACGTCATGTCGACTCTACTGTGTGTGGGTCCTCCGACATCGTGGGTCTCGCGTGCCGCGTTGCGGACGGCACGATCCATGTCGCGCATCCGGACCGGGTGGTGCTGTGGGATAGCGAGTCCGGGAGGATCAAGCACACCCTGTTGTACCACCCCCGCCCCGATCCGCAGCGACGCTCGTCCGTCACGGCCGAGCCCGAGTCGATTCGATGCTTTGCCCTCGAAGCAACCGGCCAGACCTATTTGGTCGGCACGTCCTTCGGCCGCGTGACCCAACACCGGGGGCGCAGTGGGGAGATGGTTTACGACAGCGGCATCGTCCATGCCTGCGAGGTGCAGAGCGTCGTCGACATCCCCGGCGACGACGTGCAACACGGGGCGGGTGCATCCGCGGCGGCCGCGCGATCGACGACGCCGCGCTCAACGTTTGTCTCCGTGGGCCTGGATGGCACCGTCCAAGTGCACAGCGTGAACCCGCATTTGCCGCCGCACATCCCTCCTGCGGTCGTGCCAGACGTCACGTGCGTGGTCGCGGTCCCACAAGTGAACCACGTCGATGCCACGGTAGACGGCCTGCAATTGGATTCTGACTTGTTGGCTGTTGCGCACCGCAGCGCCGCGCATAACCTGCGAGTGCTGTGCAGCACCGGTGCCGGCGACTTGTACGACGTCGATCTGACGACGGTGCTCTCGAGGGGGCCGACCGTGCGCGTGCCGCTGTCGAAGGGGCAGTTCGCCGCCTGCATGGCGTTTCTACCGGCCGCGTCGGCGGTCGCCATCGGCTGCAACAGCGGCAACGTGTTGGTGTTCGACGTCACGCGGGGATCGCTGCAGTCCGCGTTGAAGGCCGTCGCCGATTTGTCGGTATTGGGCGAGGATGGGTCGAAGCACAGCGTCGTCGGGACGCCGTCTGTCATGGTGACGCTGCCGGCGCCGACGTCGGCGCGTGGCGTTGGATCCACGACGCCCGCCGTGCGAGGGGGAGGGAGCGACTGGTGCGCGATCGGGACCACCGGTGGGCACATCATGCTGTTCGACTCCGGGAAAATACCCGCGAATGGGTCACCGTACCCTCTGTGGACTCCCTTCCGCGTGCGCCGACCCGAGGCGGACCGAGCGGGCATCACGTCACTGTGCGTCATGCAGGGACCCCAGACGTGCTTGGTGGCGGCCACCGCCACCATGCAGGTGGTGGTCGTTCACGCCGCCACGGGGAGCCTCATCGGCCACTTGTGTCAAGGGAGGGGCGTCCCCGCCGCTCGGTGGCCAGCCGGCAGCGCGCCGCAGAGCGGAGATCCCGCCACCGCTGGGGAGCCCGTCTATGACCCTGAGCGCCGCTTATGCACGCGGCCTTCAGCGGTGGACGTCTTCGCGGAGGCAACGGGAAGTCTCCAGCCGCTTCATTCGAGTCGTGTCAACGGCTTTCAAGTTTTCATGTGGGTGAAACGGTTCATCCGATGCCTCAAGCTCGGCGCGTCACGTCGCCGGGAAACCAGCAAAGGTGGCCTCGGCCTGCGCGTGCGGTCGTCGTCCGTGTTGTCGAAGCTGCGGGCGGACACGAATCCTTCGACGGTTCTTGTTGCGAGAGAGCGCTCGATCACTGATGAGTCGAATGCCGTGAAGGGTGGTGGTGAGGTCTTGGTGAACCGAACCGGGAGCCTCGTGCCCGCACCACCCGCCGCGGCTCCGGTGCTCGCGGAGAGGCCTCCTCCTGGCCCCAAATCCTCCACGCCGCAGTCGTTCATCGGCACCCCGACGTGCGCGGGACTCAACCCGGCCAGTCAAGGCTCCTTCGTGCAGCCGCCGCATCGGAAGCTCATCGCCTTCCGGCCATCCCTGTTGTACGGCAGTGCTCTCGGTAAGGTGCTACCTGTCAGCCCTCCTTCTTCTTGCGCGATGTCATTGCCGGGCGATTCTCCGCGGCCGCCGATGGCATCCTCTGCCGTGGTTGGTCTTCGCCCCTCATCGGCTGGGCCAGGGCATCGGCCACAGCCGCCTCCGGTGGCCTCGGGCAACGGCACCAGGGCGCCAATGCATCTCGTGA
>ERZ1292630.522-Hain-H41-02um-R3-522-length-39780-cov-7_pt1 | contig 39780 bp, 16 predicted proteins | sample MGYA00564408_ERZ1292630 | MGnify/ENA primary metagenome ERZ1292630 (study PRJEB36523, sample SAMEA6512641) | groundwater metagenome | collected 2019-01-08 | study: AquaDiva: Metagenomics assemblies of 32 groundwater samples
CCCCCCCCCCCCCCCCCCCCCCCCCCCCCCCCCCCCCCCCCCCCCCCCCCCGCTTAAGGGTCGGGCGATCAGTCTCATGCTACTGTATCATCCTTCTGCTGGGAGAATTGGAGGCCGAAACGTCACATTCTTAACTGCGAGCCCCGCGGGAAAAGCTATTCGTCGTCGTCGTCGTCGTGGCACTTGTCACGTGTAAAGCCGCGACATGCACCACCAGCGAGAGCTGCGATGTTGATGCCAGTCGATCTCCTCGTACGGGCAGTAGCCCCTGCCATTGAGCATGGTTTCCACGGAGCGAGGATACAAGTAATTCGGACTGCCTTCCACGTACTCGTTCCAATACCTTGGTACGAGGTAGTGCATCGCGTGCGAGTACGTGTTGCGAAACCGCAAAAACGGGTTCTTATGTTTTCGATGGTGAAAGAACATGCTCCGTTCCGTAATGCGGCGAACCGCATCGCCGGCGGGTCCGCGCTGCCGGCTGTACTGCCGCACGCACTCTCCTAAAGAGGTGCCTCGCGAGTCGATGTTATTGACCGCGTTGGTAACGTCTTCCAGGGCAACACTGAGCCCCTGCATCAAGAAGGGGTGGGTGGCGTGCGCGGCGTCGCCGAGGAGCATGACGTTGGGATAGACGTCGGTGTGGTTGCACAAGTGCGGCGCGTACACCAACGGATAGGCCTTCGGTGTTGTGGACTGGGTCACGCGGTACGTTCCGATACGGGACAAGCAAGGCGCCATTGCCACGAGCATCGCCGCCGCCGTCGCCATGCTCGTGTTGACCTCCGCGGTTTCTTTCGGATTTAAGAAATGTGGAAACTGCGACATCGCCTTTGCTCGCCGCGATTCATTCGTCCCCGCGATATCGTCAAACATCGCCCGAGGCGCGAAAATCATCGCGCTAAACGCTCCGGGGCTCCCTCTTGGAAATAAAAGCACCGTCGCCACGCGGTTAAGCAACCCAGGGACGCGCGTGGCCCACCGATGAATGCAATCGGGCTGCAGCGGCTCCCACCATCGTGTGCGTCGTGACGTCCGGTCCTCCGCGTTGACGACGAAGCCACCTTTTGTGGCGCTGCCATTTTCCGATTCGGAGCCTGCCGGGGCAGACGGTTCATCGATCACCACGGAGGCCCACTGAATATCCCAGTCCTTGTCAATTTCCATGTTGGAGAGGTCCAGGAAACGTCGGACAGCAGAATCCGCGCCGTCGCACCCCAGCAGCACGTCGTACTCCACGCCTTCCACATCTCCCTCGAAGTGTTGGCCCCCTATGATGACCGCTTTCGCTGCTGTCTCCGGTGGAGGCGCGCGGCTGCTCTCCGGCGACGAAGCGTCCCTTAAGCGGCGGACGACGGCCATTTTCTGCGGCGCCAAGATGGCCGCGACTTCATGTCGATCGAATATCTTCGCGTTGTCGAGCGGGATGGTGTTCACATGACCGACAAGGTAACGCCTCAGCTGTGCCACGTCGACGGCGACCATGTTCACTGGAAACGCCTGCAATTCCCTCAAGCCGTAGGTCAGCCAGGTGCTCACGTTGCCCGCGTGGTCCATGACGCCAGTCACCCGGGTGCCTAGCGCCGCGATGACGTCTTTTCGGACTCCCGCGACGTGAAGCGCATCCATGGCACGCTTCGTGACCAGCGCCATTTCGATCAGCCGTCCGTCTCCCACTCGGTCCATAGGCAGTGGCTCGATGACGGTCACGTGCCATCCCCGCAGCGCCATCATGGTGGCCGCGACGCTGCCGACGATGCCCGCGCCTGCGACCACGAGCTTGCCCTTGTAGGGGGACGGTTGGCCGGCGATGACTGGCTGCCATGGCCCAGGCCGTACGGGGTATTTGGATTCGTGGCTATTGAGCGGCTGCAAGTACAAGTCCTTCGGGATCGTGGTCCCGTCGAGGTGGCGGCCGGAGCCGTCCGTATAGCGGTTCGTCTTGGGCAAAAGTTTGCAGCGTCTCATGTTTGATGGTCACGATGGAACCCGCTCGGTCGGCTCTGGGAGGGGGAAGGAAGGAGAGTAGAGCGCGCAAAGCACAACAGCCACACCCACCAGCAGATGCAAAACGGGCAGCCAGCTGCAGCCTCGGTGACATCGGCAGAGTAAGACAGTACACCGCTCATGGGAGCCGGGCGGAGGGCACGGGCATCAAGCGATCTCCTCACGAGAACGGTCGCAGATCCGAGCTCGCACGGCCGCCATCGTACGGATGCGATTCGCTGGCGCCACTGACGACGCCTTTTCCCGACGCGGACAAGAACACATGCGGTCGGTCATTCACCGCGGCGGCCCGCGTGGCGCTCGGCGACAGGGCGGGCGTCGCACCCGCTGGGGCACCGGCCGCGTGCCGCAACCGCAGCACCGCCCCCGGCGCCATGCCAGAAATGGGCGCCTTGACGATGTTTTGCGCGGGGCGTCGATCCTGAGCGTGAATGGCCGCCGTGAAGTCGCAGCTAAGACATCCCGACTTGCGCAGAAGCGGCTCGTCACTTGGTGGGCCAGGTGCCGACGCGGGCCGTTTCCTCTCGTTCAAGAGGGAGGCGAGATTGGCCAGCGATCGCTGGATCTCGGCCGTCAGCGCGTCGATCCGTGCATGCACCGCGTCATTGTCGCGCGCCTCGCGTTGTTCGAGCGCGGCGATTAGCTTCGGCAGCTCCTCCAGTTTCGCTATGGAGACGGCCAGTTGCTGCTCCAGTCCCGCAATGCGCACCTCATGGTCCGACAGCGACCGGCGGTGAGTCTCGACCGCGTTTCGAGTGGCATCGGTGACATCCCTGAGGCACGAAAGACTCTTTTGAGATTCGAGCCGCTCTCTTTCGAGCTTCTGAATACGCTCCTCAAAAGTTGAAAACTGCTTCATCATCAACTTCATCGCTGCGACCTCTTGGTTGAGCACGCTGACGTCGCGCTCGGTGATCGCCTGTCGGCTTGCGCAGTTGCCGACATCATCCTTGATCCGCTCGATGGCGGTGAGTAGCACAGTGTGATCGCGAGTTTGCCTTTGATCCAGTTGATCCACGCGTTGCTGTGAGATCGCGACTTTGGATTCCATGGCGGCTAGGGATTGGGACAAAATCCCCAATTCCAACGTGACTCGTTTGTCGGTGTCATCCGCCCGCGAGGTGAGACCGTCAATGCCATCCGTGGCGAGTTGCTCCACGGCTTGAACGGATTGACGCGTGGCGAACAGCTCACACAGCTCATCCATCGACGGCCCTCCGACATGTTTTCGTAACTCGTTCATCGACCCTTGAAGGCCGTGGATCAACGACCACAGGAAATTGATAGCGTCTGCCGATCGCTCAAAGTTGCCGTTGACCGAGTCCCATTGAATCGGCAGCAATGTGAGCAGCGACGTCGTCGCAGGAGGGGCGCCTTGCGGTCGGGTGACGGGAACTTCATCCTCTGCGCCCAGCAGCGCAGGGCCGCAAGTTGCCATGTCGTGCCCTAAGACCGCGACTTGATGTCAGATTTCAGAAAATAAATCAACAATTCGGTTTAGAATGAATCTGCGTGGCGGAAAAAAAATAAGTTCTTCCCGTCGTTCAAGTCATGACAGTGACGAGTACAGGAAGTTGATGTCAAGATTCGACACGCCGCTCCCTCTCCCCCTCGTGTGCTCGCACATCACGTGGTAGTCGTGCCTGTTCTGTTTTTTTGTTGTGTCCTAATACGGCGTATTGAAAAAGTCGACTCCAGCGCATTTTTTCCTCGACGCCGGGCATTTACAATAAAAAGTGGAAAAAAAAAAGTCGGAGGGTCTCGTTTCCGCCACCCAACCGCCCGCGCGGGTGGCGGTGGGTGGTGCGTCTAGATGTTAGAATAGATGGTGAACCAGTGGCCTGGCCCGGAAAGACGGCAAATGAACTTCCGCACCTCATCCCAGATCATAATGAGGGGGATGACCCACAGACCCACCGTGGCGTGCTTCGAGCTCGGGATCGCCATCAGGAACGTCGAGTTCAGTCCGGGCACGTGCGTGAGGAGCATCATGAGGATGAATTCGACGACAAAGCTAAGGAGCAAAGCCCGGTTGCTGTAGTTGCGCCACGCGTCCAAACAGGTCGCGATCATCGTCTTGCGAATCCAAGCATTAGCCATTTGTCCATACACGATCGTTATGAAGAAGGCGGCTTGGGCTTGGCTCAGCGTTTCGTGACGATAGTTGCGGAAGCCGCCGTCGCAGTCGCGCACCTGCTGCACGGTCGTCACGTTTTGACCGTTGACGAGGGTCGTGACGTTCATCGGGATGGTGCTGTTGTAGACCGTGTTGCGCGCACAGAGCTCACGGAAGCGGACCACTTGCTCCGAGGTGAGGCGGTCCATCGTCGAACGGAAGCCAATGCCGTAGCCCCACATGTCCGCCGTGGCGAAGCCGCGGTCAATGAAACAATAGAAAAAGGCGAAGTAGGAGCAGAACGTTTGAAACACGCCGATCGTGAAGTAGGCGATAATCACGAGGCGCGCCCCGACGAGGTGGTCGTCGTTCGTCCGGGGCGGCCGGTTCATGATCGCATCTTCAGGCTCCTCGTAGGCGAGCGCCACGGCGGGCATGATGTCCGTGCCCAGGTCGATGGTCAGAATGACGATGGTCTCGATCGCAAGCGGAATCCGCGCGACGATGAACACCAAGAAAGGGATGATTTCGGGTACGTTGGAAGACAAGACGTACGCGACGCACTTCTTGAGTCCGTCAAAAATCATGCGGCCTTCGCGCACGGCGAGAACGATGGCGCCAAAGTCGTCGTCCAGGAGCGTCACTTGCGACGCTTCCTTCGCGACGGCCGTGCCCGAGCCCATGGCGATGCCGACGTTGGCTGCCTTGAGCGCCGGCGCGTCGTTGACGCCGTCGCCAGTCATCGCGACGATATGACCCAACTTGTGCAGCTGGAGGACGATGTCCTGCTTCTGCTGGGGAATCGTCCGCGCGAAGATAATTTCCTTGTGCTGGAGCACGAAGTCCCAGTCGACTTGATTGAACTTCAGCATATCGGAACCATGCACGACGATGGCGTCGCGGAAATCATCAGCGACCGTCTTTCCTTCTGCCTTCAATTCGGCTGCCGTGGGCAGCGAGATGAGACCCAGTGACTTTCCGATGGCGTGCGCGGTCGTCGGATGATCTCCTGTAACCATGATGACTTGGACGTGCGCCTTGCGCGCAAGCTCGATGGCCGGAGCCACGGATGCTCGGGGCGGATCGACAAGAGAAATGAAGCCCACGAGGGTCAAATGGTCGGCAGGAAAATTGGGCTCCGGGTCTGCTTCAAAGACATACCCAGGGGGCAAGATGGAGCGATCGACTATGCGCTGCGCGAAGGCGAGCACGCGTTCGCCACGGCGCGCGAGTTCTTCGTTGAGCCGCTCAAAGTACTCCTTGTCGAATGGGACCTCCTCGCCATGCACGAGCGCCGTCGTGCACATCTCGAAGACACGGCTCGGCGCGCCCTTGACCATGACGCGGAGCGGCGCCTCGTCCGGCTTGCCATTCGCAGCGGACACGGAGTCGTGGATCGCAAGCATGTACTTGTTGAACGAGTTGAAAGGGATGAGGAAGCGGCGCTGGTGCTCCTTGCGATACGTGGCGACGTTAAACTCTAACTGACACGTCTTGAGGATGCCGGCCTCGGTTGCGTCTCCCTTGACGGTCCAGCTCGCGACGGGAACGTTGGCCTCTTCCGCCATGAACATCGCCTCGGAGTTCAACGCGGCGATCTCTAGCAGCATTTTGTACGAGGCGTTCGATTCGTCCCGATGGGCAATCGTGTCGGTCGGGAGCCGGGTCACGGTTGGCAGCTCAAACAGCTCGCCGTCGTACATAACGTGAGACGAGGTCATTCGGTTCTGCGTCAGCGTGCCGGTCTTGTCGCTGCAGATCACCGTGACCGCCCCCAAGGTCTCCACGATTTCTAAGTTGGAGATCAAGCAGCCAACGTCCTTGAGTCGGTTGGCCGTGATGGTCAGCGCGACCGTGAGCTGCGGTAGAAGCCCCTCGGGCACGTTCGCCACGATAATGCCGATGGCGAACGTGATCGCCTCGATCCACGTGTAGCCAGAGAAGAGGGCGAGGATGAGGAACGTGATGCCGAGCGCGAGGGCGAAGCCGGTCATGATCAGAATGAGCCGGTTGATCTCTCGGCGCAGTAACGTCGGAGGGCGTTCGATTTGCGTCGCGGCGGCGGCAATGGTGCCGAAGAAGGTCTTGTCCCCCGTTGCAACCACCACGCAAACGCCACTGCCGTTGGTGAAGTTGCATCCTGAGCGAGCGATGTTCTTGGCCTCAAACAGACGCCGGTGCTTCGCTTCGGGGCCCAGCTTGATGTCCATGTTCTCACCCGTGAGGCTGGCATTATTGACTTTGAGATCGAGACCCGATAGCACACGCACGTCTGCCGGTACTTTCTCGCCGCCCTTGACGTGCACGATGTCGCCAGGAACGAGATTCGCGCTCGGAATAAACTGCAACCCGCCATCGCGCAGGCAGTACACCTTCTCGGCAGTCAGCGCGCGGAGCGCTTCGATGGTGTTGTCTGACTTGCCTTCCTGGTACACCTGAAAGATGGTGGAGAAGAGCACCACGAAGATGAGCATCAAACCGAGCGCCAAGTTCTGTGGATCGTCGCCCTGGATGCCGACCACAATGAAACAAAGGAAGCCCCCGACGATCAGCATGATCTGAAAGCCTCCGAGCAGCGTCTTGAAAAACTTGACGATGATCGATTCCTTGGGTGGGGGCGTGATCGCATTTTTGCCATGGATTTTTTCGGCTTCGGCCGCTTCCTGCGACGTCAGCCCACGCTCTAAGTGCGTGGAAAGGGTTTTCGTGAGCTCCTCTAACGTCAGTGAATGCCACTGAATGCCGTCATCCAAGACTTCGTCGTCCTTGATGGGCTGCTTCAGCGTACGTTGCGCGAGGCCGCTATGTGAGCGGACGACCCCTGCCGGTGAACGGGGCACTTGCGTCGAGGGATCCACGTGCTGAGACGCGGGCACTTCGGCGGGGGCAGCACCGATGGATTGCAAGTAGCTTTGCCGCTTTTTGGGCACCACGGCTTCATGATGAGCGTCGTCACCCCCCGCGGCGGCGGCCGACTCTCGCTTTTGAATTCCAGACTGCCGCCGCACGGGCGGGCCCATTTCGACGGCCGCGGGCTCAGTGGACATGAATAATCGTCGTAACCGGGATCGGTGAGTACCGAACGATGCGGTTGCGGAGGGAGGGAAGGGAGAAACGTTTTTCTTGGGCGTGAAAGGGGTAGTTGAATGCGCGAGTGCACAACAGTCTACCGATACGACGAACAACCATTCATTGCATTGGTCTTTTGGGCTCGCCATCACTAGCGGTTACTGACCGACGCCACAAGGGGTGTGGGAACGGGAACGCGAACCGCATCTTGCGTCTCGGTGAAAAAAAAACTGAGGCTCATTGCGGGATGTTTGTTGTTTTTCAACTACCCCACAACGCCGAACTTCCAGAGAAGATAGCCGACAAGTCCCAGGAGCATCACGAAGCAGAACACGTTCACACACGTGTTGAGGGGCGAACTGGCCTCGATGAGCTGGTTTTGCATCTGCGTGACGGTTTGGACGCTCTCCGTCGTCGAATCGATGCGGCTCGCGAGGCTCTCCACCGTTTGCGCCTGCGAGTCGATTTCGTCCCCAATCTTGTGCGCTAATTGTCGCAGGGCTTGCACCTGCTTGACCAAATTTTGAAGTCCCTTGTCGATCTTCTTCTTCTCCTCATCGATCTCGCGCATGATCGCCTTGGTTTCCGCATCGGTGCGAAGATCGACGGTGTCGACGCCAAATGGCGCGTTGCGCGCGATGTCCGCGGCCTGGCGGTTGCCTTGGGCGAGCACGCTCGACGCCATGGCCAGCTGCTTCACCCTCGTCTTCGTCGCCTTCGTCACGGGCGGTCGTTTGATCTTCCCGCGCCGCACTTCATCGCGGAGCTTCTTGGACGAAATGTACATGCTTTGGCACTCTTGGAAGGTCATCTTCTGCTGCTCGTAAATCACGCGGCGTTTGGATATTTTTGATGCCTTTTTCTTCTTGATTTCAGCGCGAGCGTAGGCCGCCTCGGCCTGATAGACCATGTTGTTCAGTTCCTCCAAGTCACGCTCAAGGCGGAGCAAGCCCGCGTCCACTTGCGCCCTAACACCCGCCGTCTCCTTGCCATCCCCGTCCGCAGTGCTGGTCTCATCGTCTATCAGATTGTTGACGTCGCGCACGCGGTCTTGATACGCGACGACGAGGTCGGCGAAGGGGTCGCCGGTGGACGTCGCCTCTTGCTCGTCCTCGATGCCGCACTCCTTGCGCAAGCCGATGAGGCGACGACGGCAGTCACGCAGGACCGCCTTGCTCGCCGCGGCGCTCATGTTCACCATCTCCGCGCCAATCAGGGAGAACGAAAATCCGACTACCTAGCGATTAAGGTTCGCGCATCATCATGAACTTCGTGATCAGCTGTACGCGCTTCAAAGGTCGACTCGCTCGTACAAAGCGTAGATCGGTATTTTTGTACACGACGAACGAAACGAGAGACACCCGTCTGGAGGGGCAAACCCCCATGGTGAGGAAGGGAAACAATAGGCAAAAGGCGGTACACCCTCCCATTCTCTCTCCGGCTCCATCGTCATCACTTTTTTGCACCGCCCCTTCCCGCGACACGCTTTCGAATGGCGTCGAGGTCCATGTTCCTGGGGCACGCAGGGGGCACGCGCTGCCCCAAGGGGCGCGGGGGTCGCCCGTTCGCAACATGCGGAGGCGAGCTCACAGCAGTATCCGATGACGGCCCAAGCACCAGCGGCCTCACCGTGATGCCCTCGACGTAGGCCATCGTGCCGTATACGTCGAAGCCGTGAATCTGCAGCTCGTGCGAGCCGTAGGAATTGGGACCGGTGAGTTGCAAACGGAGGTAGCGGAATGCTTGCCTAGGGCCACCCTGACGGGACCTCATGGGCGAATTATTGGCGGCATCTCTCGTGTTTGGACGACTACTGTCGAGTGAATCGTCCAAGTGCCATACCCCCCATTGCCTCTCCGGTTGTAGCACCGCGTCTTGGTCGACGGCGTGCACTTGGGTCCAGTGCTCCCCGTCCAACGACCCGGACACGACCCACGATCTCGGAAAGCAGCCAGGGATGATGTGGTGGATGCTGTAAAATCCATAGGCACTCGGCAGCACCAAGGCGTTGAAGAAGTCGATTGTCACGAAAGAGCCTTGAAGCGCGGCCGTCTGAAAGGACGTCATGGACTTGCGGACAATGTCTTCCGTGTTCGAGCGGCCCCACTTGGAACTTGCCGACGCTGTCACCGATAATCCAGATTTCGTTGCGCGGTCCACGAGGCCCAGAGGTAATCCCCAGAACCGGTCAATGGGCACATGAGACGCGAGCTGATTCGCACTCACGTTCGTAAGGGTGACGCACGGGGCGCCCATCTCGTCGCTCACCAGTCTCATGCCCAGGTTGCCAAAGCCGAGCACCCGAGCTTCTTCGAAGAGCTCCGCGCGGAGGTGCCGGGGTATGGCGTAGCGAGAGAGCACGGGCGACGCGGTCACGACGGTACTCGCCGCTGTCTGCTTGGTCGCGGAATCTGGCTGGCTGGCGAAGTGCAGTTCGTAGGAAGCTCCGAGCCCGTTTCCCGCGAGGCGAGCCACGATGCCCCACAGGCCATCGGACGCCCGCCGCAACAAAGACGCTTCTTCTGACCCCAGACTACTCTTTGCCAGCTTGGTGAGTCGACGACTGCCAGGGGCAAACTCTCCAGACGGGGCGCTGAGGAATGATGCTTGCCCTAGGGGCGAGGCGCTCGGCGACGGGGCGAAGGTTGCTTGGTTGGGCGACGCCTTGCTGGCCCGTTGCGAAGGGCTCGCAGGATCCGCGCCGGTCGACGAAAGTCGCGCCCTGATGGTCTTCGCCATCCGCGCCAACGCCGCGTGCACTAAGGCGATGTCGGACTCAATCGTCAACATCTCGGGCATGAAACGTTTTTCGTGCTCCAATTGCACACCACGAGCCGCGACCGGTGGAGAGGAGGGAGGCGCCGTCGTCCCCTCTTCTACGCCGGAGGACACTGGTGCCATCCGCCCCTCACGCGCCTCCTCGTCATCAGCTCCGGTTTCGCCAGAGAAGCTGACGCCTCGCACTAATGACAATCGTTTCGTGACCCGCTGCAACGCACGGCATGCCACGATCATCTCGATATCGATGGGCTCGACGCCGGTGAGCACTGCACGGGTCACACTTTTACGAACGTCGAACGAGAGGCGCTCTGCGGAGAAACCGTGTTGATGGCTGGCTGGCGGCATTTGTACGATCGAGGCCCGTGATGACCGACGTACCCGACAAGCGACAGGACCGTCCGAGCAACCGGAAATGGAGGAAACAGCCGCAGCATACGTGTCGGCCGTCGTCGCCGTCATCAGAAAATGAGTCGCGCGAGGCTGCACCCAAATGTGTGCGAACTGCCAACGCAAAGGCAACAACGCTATTTTGGCCTAAACTTTTTGGGGAGTGTGTGTTGGAAAAATAAAACCATGCGCGGTGAGAGGAGGGGAGAGAGACGCCGCGAACAAGTCCTTGCTGATCCTCACCCACGAAGACTCCCACGGAACAAAGGGTGCTGTGTCAACCGCCAGCGCCAGTGGTCGAACAACGTTTTGGCGGCCCAGTCTGCCTGCAACAGCACGTGAGCGGCGTCCTTCATGATGGGCGCCAATGCGAGGCTGCCTGCTGCGCGTTGCCCGCCCGGCCGTCCGGGTTTCTTCACCCGCGACGACGAGGAGCTGTCGACTAATTCGTCACAGCCCAACGCCCTTCGTAACCATTTGGTGGCGGCATCGTCGATGACGATCGTCGAGCCGCTCGGGGTGGCCGCGGCGCCGTCAGCCGTTGGGTGGCGCTGCCAGCCTAGCTCCGAACGTATCTGCGATTCCATATGGCTATGCAACGCTCGGAGAGAGGCGACTCCTGAAACGTCGGCATCCGACTCTTGGGCATGCCGTTGCTCGTTCGCGGTGGGGTAGCCAAGGCTGGCACATGACTGAGGATGTTGAGGTCCACGACTCACTGCGGCTGGTGGTCGGTCGTCCGGAGGGCCGCCAGCCCACGACGCTTCCGCCGTCGCATACATTCGAGGCAGCAACTGTTCGAGCAGGATCGCGTCGTCGGTGACCAGCTCGGTCCATAGGCAGCTTTGCACACCTACAAACGAGACCATCGTGGCATCCGTGTCGGCCGTGTCACGAGCCTGGTCGACCGCGGCAACCGCCCACGCAGCGGAGTACGCGCGCGACAGTGTCACGGCGCGGTAAGGATACCACGTCGGGGGTGTCTGAATGGCGCGGCGCTTTGACGCCGCCGGGGCCTCGTCGCCTTGAACGTAGTCAAAGTAGAGGCGCGATTTCCCGGCGTAGATCACGTACGACGCAGGCGGTGACGCTCTCACGGCCGCCGGCTGCCGTCGGCTCCAGGACGCACCCCGTGCGCGCAACGCAGCGAGAACGTCGACGGCACTCAAGCGGTCGTCGCGCCAGAGCATGATGCCGACGTAGGGTCCGATGACGCTGCTGTCCTCCGGGCCGCTGTACGCTCCGATGATCGCGTCGTCCCAGACAATTGGGCGGACCCCTAGCGTGTCATGTACGAAGCTCGCCAGCTGTGCGGTGAACCGGGTTTGCTCCCGGGCGGAGGCCGTGGCTGCAACTCCAACTTCGCCAGTGTCCGCGCCGCCTGCTGCCTCGCCGTCGCCGTCGGCATCAGCGGAACGCTTCTTCTGTTCCTTTTGGTTGGCGTCATCTTCGAAGGCCGCCGCCGCACCTTTGTCATCGCGCAACTGATGCGCAGAGACCCCGCCGTTGTCGCGCTGGCGGCCGCCCATCTCGGCATCGACAAGAGCCTTTAAGCGAGAGGCAGGCCCCCACGCCAGTTCGCGAATTCCATCTGCCTGATCCCCGCCGATGTGCAACGCGTCAACGTCGCCAAAGAGCACTGAGACTTCGGCGAGCACGGCCCGGAGGCAGTGCATCACGCCCGGGGTCGGCTTGACAATGCCGTGAACACCGCCCATGCAATTGACGGCGACGCGCTCGACCGCCGTCACGTCTGCTTTGCCGTCGCAGTCGTCGTTGCTCAACGCGTAGAACCCAGTGAACACCGTCGTGCCCCCGAACGAATCAGCGCTCTCGACGTCATCCGTATCTTTTCCGCTCCGGGGGCGGGCCGCTTGCGCATCGCGTGCCCCGCCACGGTCGAGCAAGGCCTGCGCCTGCGCGAAGTACGTACGGCACTCCTCCGCCTCCTGCAGGGCGGTGTTGAGGCGCGGGTACATGGCGTTAAAGACGCGCTCGGATTCGGCAACGGATAGCCGCGCCGGTGGCAACTTCGCGAAGCGTGCTTGGGTGTCTTTCTGCCAACTTGCGGCACCGTTCTGTGCATCGGTCTGTCGCCCAGTTTGGGCGCCTCCGAGCGCGTAGGTCGCCTGCAGGTCGGCCTCAAGGCCGAAGATCAACGCGGTCGCGTGCGCGGGAAGGTCGACTTCAGGGACGATTGAGATGCCGCGACGACCTGCCTCCTGAACGAGCCAACGCACGTCGGTTGCCAGAAGGTATTGCGCGTCGCCAACCGTGATCGATGACGGTGGTGTCGTCACTGCCTGCCCAAACCCACCCTCTTGCGGCGCTCGTCGGCCGTTACCACGATCCGCCACAGTTACGTCACGATACTTTTCCATTTTCACTCCGTTCAGGCGCTTGGCCCCGCGGCGGCCGCCATGGCGTGGCAACTGGGGGAACATGAGCGACTCCACGCGGTACCCTTGATCATCGGAGAGGTGCAGGTGCAGCACGTTCAGCTTCGTCAGCGCCATGTCACGCAGCACGCGATGAATGAGTGCCGGTTCCACGAAGTTCCTGGCCAAGTCCAGGTGCTGCCCGCGCCACAGCGTCGAGGGGCGATCTTCGAAAACCATCAGAGGAAGCGCGCCCATCTGAGCGGCGGGAGAGGAGAGGCGCCCTTCCGCCGCCGCCACTGGGGGTCGATCGTCGCTCTTCCCGAGCGTCCCGGGAACCCTGGGCACGACCGAAGGCAACAGGGGTGGTAAGCCGCTGAGGGAAAGCTGATACAGCGTTCTCAGGGCCTGAAGCAGTCCATGCCAGTGGCACGCCTCGACAAGGATGGATCGTGCGGTGATGCGGACAACGTAACTTTCTTGCGCCAAACGTGCGTCTTGTTTGTCGAAGGATGCTGGACTTAGCACGGCATCCACGGCGTTCGCGGGGCACACCAAGTAATGCGGCGCGAGTGGGTTTCGGCGTGGGCGATCAACCCGGCCAGCACCGTTGGCGCTGTCGTCTTCCTCATCGTCATCGGGCAGCTCGCTCCCTGCCAGGTGAACGCGCACGTCGCACTTTTGCTGTTGCTGCACCAGAGCGTCGTCTGGTGAGCCAGCATCCCGCGGCTGCGAGTCCACTCGCTTCAGCAACGGCAGTCCCATGGGACGCCCTCCACCCTCCTGCACTGTCACGGCGGGATGTGGTCGTTGGATGTCACTATTATTGTGCGTACCGTCCCCGCCGCGTTGCGCGAGGAGTTGGAACTCCAAGTCCTCCACCAACGCCAACGCCGCGGCACTGTCGAAGAATCGATCCACGATGAGCTGCCCTTCGGCGTCCCTCGACGCCCCGCACACGGTGAGGGCCGCCGAACGGAACAGCGGATTGACCAGCCGTGTGGGATCCCGTGCCAGCCCGCGGCGGCTGTTGGCGGCACGGCTGTCGATCGGTACTCTAACTGGACCGGTGATCGTGGGCAAGACAGGCAACACCGCGAGGGGCAGCGACCGCAAGCGGACATCCTCCTTCCAATGGGCAGATAGCAGCGCGTTGCCAGCAGCCGCTGGAGTTCGCGGCTGCTTCAGTGCGCCGCCGGGTCGAACCGCCGGTGCGCCGCGTAATTTCTCGCGCCGTTCGCCGACCGTGTCCGCATTCGAGCGACCGGTCGCAACCGTGCGACGACGCGGAGATGACAAGGTGGTGGGGCGACTGTGGAAGGCAAGGAACGCAAGCAAACTGATGAGGACGACCACCGCGATGAACAACTTCCGGATGCGATTTGGCATGGCCGCCAGCGAGCGATAGCACGACACGGAGTGGTGGTAGCTACGCATGCGGCGTGTTGTGCGTAAGTTGTTCTCTACGAGTGCCGTATCTAGATATTTTCCTTTTAAAAAGAAGAAATGTGCTGGGTGAGCAGAACAGGTTCAACGACACAGAGCCGCGTGACCTCATTAAGGTCCTGCAGGCGACTCAAGCACCTGCAAAAATGAGCCTGCATAAATGAGGTCTATGACGGTGTGGGCGATCTGTGGATGTGCGGGGGGACAGGAAGGATGCAGGGGGGTTCTATCGCCGGGGCAAAGTCAACCGGGATGCGAATGCCTCTCGGACCGCGGCGCACCATTTGCTTTGTCTGCGTCTGCCTTGCGGTCGGCTCTATGAGGGGGTCGCCGCGTCGGATGGCGTCCGCGGCCGCTTGGCGCCTACACCGTTGGGCGTCGCGGCCGAGTGGGACCGCGCCGCCACTGGTGCGGTAGGCGACAAATTTTCGGCCCCGCTGCGCGGCCGCGGCTGATGGCCCACCACGCCACTTGCAGAGCGTCCACCGGTGGTACTTGCGGATGCGGCGACCTGCGTGCGGGAACCCGCACCGCCTGTGCTGCCTACTGTCGCGGCCGCGGTGACCGCCGTCATTGCGCGCTGCTGATGTTGCGTGACAATCATCTCGTTGATGCGCTTTGCTAAAAGGGCAGGCGAAAGGGCGATGGATTGCGTCACGTCGCGGACCTTGGAAATGCCGACGAGTTGATGCGCGAGCTCGAACATATTGTTCCGCAAGGAGATAATGATGAACTGAGCCCCAACCGCGCGCTCCAGAACGTACCTCGCGACAATGGACACGTTGCGGAAGTCCAGAGCCGCGTCTATTTCGTCAAGGACGTACACCGGCGTTGGCTTGACGTGGTGTAACGCGAAGACGAGCGCCAGCGACGCGAGCGTCTTCTCACCTCCGGATAAGTTCGAGACGACCTTCCACGACTTCTTCGGCGGTCGGACGACGTAATTGATCCCCTCGAAGGGGTCGGCGGTGTCCACCAATTCAATCTCCGCGTCGCCTCCGCCGGTCAGCAGGCGGTACATTTCGCGCAGTTTGTGCTGAATGGAGTGGAAGACGGATAGAAACTTGTGGCGGCGCTCCGCTTTGAGACGCTCCAACGTGGCCTCCGCGGCGGCGACGTCGTTCAGCAAGGTCTGATACGCGTCCCGCATTTGTCGGCATTCCAGATCCTTCTCCCGCCAGCGCTGAACGCAATGAAGATCCACGGTATCTCGGAGGTCCTTCACCTCTTGGTTAAGCTGACGAGCCATGTAGGTGCTGTGTTCCATGTCGTAGCTGTTCCGCAGGGTTTCGAGCGGCGCGACGCGGGTGGTGAAGGTGGCCATGTCGATGTCGGAGAGGTGGCTGCTAATGTTTCCTCCCTCATTCGCAGGGTGGTTGGATCCGCGTTCCAGTCGGGCCAACGTCTCGATACCAAAGTCGGTGACATTGGCGCGAATCTTCAGGTCACAAGCGTCAATTTTGCTTTCAAATTTGGCGAGTTCTTCCAACTTGGGCTTAAGATCGTTGAGATGTTCTTCAAGCTGTCGCTCAGCATCCTCCGCTGCTTGTTTCGCATGTCGTAGGTCGTCAGAAAGCTTTTCCACAGCCTTCTTTGCGTCCGACAAGTTGCTGTCTGCGCGGGCTTTTGTGTCACTTGCGTCGCGCAGCGTCACGATTTTCGAAGTTAGCAGCTCCTGCAGTTTTTCGAGCGTTTGCTTTTTCGCCAACATTTCCGCCGACGCCGTGGGGTTGTCCACCTTCTGTTGCAACTCGGCGACGTCGGCTTGCTTGCGCTCGAGCGCGACCGATGCCTTCTGCAGAGTCTTCCCGAGCTCGTGCACCTTGCTCTGTAACTGCTTCGTCTTGTCTCGCAGCGCCTCGACTCGCCGCTTGAGCTCCAGGTACTCTGGGCCGCCTGCGGCCTCCAACTGGGCCTCAATGTCGCGCACGGCCACCTGGGCTCGAAGCTGTTGCTTTTCGGCCGCGTCTCGTGCCGATGACGCGGCGTCCACCACACTTTTAAGGCGGATCCATTCCCCGGCGGAAGTGGCGTCGTTTTTCAAACGATGAATAGTCGATTTTGAATTTGCAATGCGGCCGTCGAGTGTGACGAGCTCTTGCTGCGCGACGTCGATTTCTCGCCGCATGGCATCCACGTGCTGATGGTGCTGACTGGCGGAAGGATGCCGCGAGGTCTTGGCGTGCAACTCTTGGTTCAAGGCCCGTTCGCTTTCCAGCGCAGCGACCAGGGTGGCTTGCAGGTCGGTGAGCTGCTCACGTGCCTTCGTTTTGTCCACTCGCACGTGCGCGCCGCGCAGACGAGCACCTTGCGGCGCGGCGCCACCGCCAATGACGGTGCCCCCGGGTTCCACCAACTCGCCCGCAAGAGTCGCCACGCGGTGTCGACCATGGGGATCATTGCCTAACCCGAGTTCGCGAGCCCGGGAGAGTGTGTCGGTCACCAAGGAGTCACGAACCGCGAAGTAAAACGCTGGAGCAAACTTCTTCTCGCACTGAATCAAGTCCAGCAGCCGATGGGATCCCATGGGCGCGTGAAATTCCGCGCGGTATTTCGCGGCGTACTGCTGTGCGACTCGGCTGAGGGCGACGAACGTACCCCGGCCCAAGTCGTTTTCGCGTAGCAGCTTGATGGCGTCTGACGCCGTTTGATCGTTATCGACAACGTGAAAGGCCCAGTTGCCGGTTCCCAGCACGCCGGCCGCGATGTCGTAGCGCTCGTCGATGCTGCCAAGTTGACGGAGGGTGCCGTAGTAGCCTTTGAGCGACTTCTGCGCCACAAGGAACTGGACCACCTTGTCATCCGACTCGCCCTCGCGCAGCTCGTGCTTAATCTGCTCGATCTGGGAGGAGCACTGTGACTTTTTGGCCACCGATTCTGCAATTTGGGCTTCCAATGCTTGAACCTCACGCGTGACGGAATCATGGGACTCGGTGCACTCTCGGAGACTGTTCGACATGACGGAGACGGTTTTCACGCACTCTTCACGTCGCTTCTCCATGCTCGACAGCTCACGCGTCCGCTTATCGAGCGTCGACGTCATGGTCGCCAGTTGGTCTTCAGCCGTGCGAAGCGTTTCGACGGCGGCCGCAAGAGCCGTTTCGAACGGCGCTAGCGAGCGTCGCTTGTCCTCCAACTGTTTTCGCAAAGGACGGCAGGTTTCTTGCACCTTTTCGGACGCTGTCTCAAACGACGGTGTGACTCCCTCGAGCTCCGATTCCGCATCTGTCAGTTGCCGCGTGCACACCTCTTGATCACGACGAGCGTCGTCCACGGTCGTTTGTAGCTTTCGCAAGTCCTCTTGTCCTTTGCGGAGCTTGTCGGTGTCGCGTCGGCGCTGCTTGTCGATGTCCTCCACGTCCGCTTTGAGTTCATTGGTGGCCCCTTCGGCCTTGTCCTTTTCTCGCTGGGCGGCTTCTTCGTTCGCGGCCGCCACAACCGCCGATTTCGTGGCATCCTTCGCAGCTTTTGCGGCCTCCGCCGCTTTGCGTGTCACCTCGGCGACCACACCGTTGGCAGCCGCGACCGCGCTATCCAGCACCGCTTGCTTCTTCCGGGGTTCGATCAGATTGTCCTCGAGATCCGCGAGCTTCAACTGACAGAGCACCGACATGATCTGCTGCAGATGGTTATCCTTCGTGACGAACTCAATGGTGCTCACCTTGGCGGCCTCCAACGCCGTAAGGTCCGTTTCCACGCGGCGGAGCGCGTCCAGCGACGCCAGGCGATCCTCCTGTTTCTTTTCTGCCGTAGTCGTCGACTCTTTGATGGCGCTCGCATAGGCATTGGACCCGATAAGATCGTCGAAGTATTCGAGCAGCCCTTCCTCGCCTTCCCTCTCTCCCTTCGGCTTCATCAGCGCGATTTGTTCGACTTCTCCTTGCAAAATGAGAAACCGGTTGTGGTCTAGATCGATACCCCGGTCCTTGAGCAGCGTGACCACCTCCTTTTGGCTCACTTTCTTACCCTGCACGTAGTACTGTGATTGGTTGGTGGCGCGATGCACGTCGCGGCTCACGGTCAAGAGGCTACCGGGCACGACATGGCGCTGGTAGGGGTCTTTCACGTCGTCCAGGACGTCGACGAAATGGACGGCCACACTCGCGTAGCTGAGATTAGGATGCAGAGCGCTATGGTGAATGAGTTGTGAGAGTTTGTCGAGGCGGATCTTCTTCGCCGCCTTTCCGAACACGAACAGCATGGCGTCGATGACGTTCGACTTGCCACTGCCGTTGGGCCCGATGACGGCAGTGAATGTCTTATGAAACGGCCCCAAGGTGTGCTGACCAGCGTAGCTTTTGAAGTTGTCAACAACGATGTCGCGGATCACCATACGGCGCACAAGGCCGCCGTCCCCATCAGTGTTGCCCCCCGGCGTCGTGCTCGTTGCCTGCGTCGTTGATCGGCGCCGTGGCGGCATAGTCGCAGCGACGAGGCGGTGCGGCACACGCGACGAGGAAATCAATCAAAAGGAAAGGAGACTGCCTCGCGTTTCGGAGAGCACATGAATCACGGTCGGACGCCCTGACGGGTCATTCCGCGGTTAGATGCCTTTTGGATGCTATTCGATAAATAAGTTGTTGAGTACGCCCACACCCACATCAACACCGATTTCGACACAGAGGCACACACAGGCACAGAGCATTCGGTGACGTAGGGGTGAAGGACCAAAGGAACACGCGTGAACGAACGTTTGCTCTCTCTGAGGTCACTGCGAACCCACCGGCTGGCAATTCTCCGCCAACGCGTCGAGGACGTAGAACATCGCACCGGTATTCGTGAACGCGTGTTTACCCCAGACCAGCTGATGTTCGAGCACGTTATGGTGTACGTGAACGCCAGAGGGTCGTCGGGACATTGCGCGTTCACGGTGCGGTTCGTCGTCCGGCTGGTTCGTGGCCGCGGGGTCGCCACGGATCTTCGTCACGAGGAACGAGACGGCTGAGGCGGCCACCGCGCTCCCGTACAAGACAGCGACACAAATGATCACCGCACGGTATGCCGCGTCCTCGACTGGAATGTCCGACGGCGGCTCCGGTGCCGCGTCCTGGACGTATTTGGCGATCATGATGGAGTAGTTGCCGTCGTCGCGGATCGCCTGTAAGGCGCCGTTGATGCGGGACGCAACGGGCCGAGGGACGCCGAATGACATGGGCAGGGCCTTCAACTCGGGAACACCCTCAGCTAAGTAGGGCGCCGTGTGAACAAAATCCTTAGAAAATGCGCGGTCGATGTTCTTGTCCGAGAGGTCTCGCGCGATGGCGGTGGGTGCCGCGAAGCCTTGGTAGTTGGGTTGCTTGCCGCGGAACCACTCCTCCGCGAACAACTCCAAGTCTGGGACGACGGTCACTTTGGCGCCGACGCGAAGCGACTCCAGGAACGGCTTCAACGTGACGCTGCCCACCGCAATGTTGGCACCGCGCACATCATTAATGGACACGGTCGAGGAGCTGACACTGCCGGCGGTAAGTTGCGAGGTGATCGCACCGGCCAAAATGCCCATCATGAAGATGCCTGCCACCGCAAGGCAGGAGCGGCAAAGGCGCGTCACCGGATGCGACACGAATGTCGACGTGGAGCTCGTGATTAGCGTTTCGACCCCCATTTCCAAGGCCCAGAAAGGTCTTCGCCAAGGCGGCTCTTCCAGCATGTCGCTGTCCTCGCTGAAGTGCTCAAACGTGAAGATCACGACGCCCATGCCGCCAAACAGAACGGCAAAAATCGTAAAGATGTACAAGACGGAGCGCCGGACCACGGAACCGACAAGCGTGACCGTGCCTTTTTTGTAGGATGGAAGCATCACGATCATGTCGTCGCTCTGCATGCACGTCAGCGAATAGGTGTGGTGCACCAGCCGCGCCGGGGTCACGGTGTGGAAGGAAATCGCGACGTCATACTTCGATGTGCGGTTGTCGCTGATGTTCAGCGTCGTTTCGTACGCGCCGCTGGTCGAGTAATGCATGGTGTACGTCAGATTCGCGCGCAGAGCGATTTCTCTCCAGAGTTCGGCGAGCAGACCGGTGCAATGTTTGTCCGCATCTGACTCCACCATGTGGTCGTAGTGGTTGAAAGGGGGTTGCCCTTGGCGGCACACCACGCGCAGAGGGGACTCGGTCGTTCCGTTCTGAGCAGCGGCGAGTTGAGAGGCGACAACGAAAAGAAGGACGCATCCAGCCAAAGTTGCCGTCGACGTTGAGGGCATGGTGGTCGAGGGCATTGTGGTTGAAGATGGGCGTCAACAAAAAGGAGGGTTTAGTCTAGTGGCAAGTGGAACCGATAGAAAACAAATGTACGATGTGCTTAATGTGTGGTGTCTACGGCTCTCTGCACGCCGTGCACGAAGGAACTGAGGCGGGTCAAAATACTAATGACGTTTTGGAGCAGCAGGAACCGAGCAAGTAGAGACGTGAGAAGATGGTGGATGCCCAGTCAACGCCGCGTTTCCAAGAGTCCCAACGTCCCCAGGTCGGCGACGAAACAATTTCTCCAAGATTTCCCCGTCGAACTCTTGAAGCCGTACTCGTCGCATGGGATCCCGCATGTCTTTCTTTACCATGTCGCCCGTCTGGGTTGCAGATGACGCGGCGCGGTCGCGTTTCAAGGCCGCTCGGGAAGTGGCGCTGTGGGCAACCGCGATCGGCGGCGTGTGCAGAGGCTGGTACTTGGCTTGTACCCAACTTACGCGATACCCTTCGCCATCGCAGCGTAAGCACGCAATAAGCTCATCCCTGGCCTCAACGAGATGCTGGAACGCGGCGCGTAAAGCAGCGTGCCCGGCTGGCCCGCTCGTCTGACAAGCATCGACCACACCTTCATGTTCGTGCGTTGACGTTTTGTCGGGATGGACCGCGAGCGCCAGACGCCGGAACTGCGTGCGGATGCTGGCCTCCGTCGGTGGTGACTCCGAACCATTGGCGTCGGCGGAGAGTAAACCGAGAATCGCAAACGCGTTTCGGGGCACTGACTCAGCTCTCTTGAGAATGGTGCATGCCGCTGCCACGGAAGCCATGTGTTTCCCAATCTTGCAGTCCCTCACACTACCAAACGCAACAACATGCACGTTATTGCGCCTCGATGACGAATTGCGCACGATGACACAATAATTGCGAGCAATCACTTCCGTCGAGAACCGTTTCGACGGTGATCAACAAACAACGGACCGTGCGTCGTTGTATCGACGGCGGTGGCGAGAACATCACCCGTCACAAGTCGTCGGCACGAGTCTGTGTACCTATCGCCGCGCCGTCATTGGCCCCCGCGTCATCACCACCGGAGGGTGGTGGCGGTGACTCGGCGGATTGCTTCGCCACTTCATCGCGATACCGCGTCATGAGCCGTTCCGCTTCCGACTGGCAATACGACGCGGCACGCAGCAACGCCCGTTGCATGAAATCTTCCGCGTCAAACACCATCCGCAAGATCGTTTCCGTTGCGTCCAACACCTTGGGACTACCGTCAAACGCGATGCGTGTCGCCAACGTGGCGTGTTCCAAGCCGTTTTGGATACAACGCAAACGTCGGTGGTGGCCCTGCGGTTGTTTTCGCGGCTGCTTCGGTGGCGGCGGGTGGGATGGGTGTTTTGCTGCCGGCCTTCCATACATGGGAGCCAACTCGTCGCGGGCCAGTTTGGCCAACTTCTTCATGACGCGTACCTTTAAGCCCAGTTGGACTGTGACCGGGAGGGTTCCTTGGACAAACGCATCCTGCTCCGACGGCTGTTTAAGCATCCACAGCGAGGCGCAGATCATCAACGCGTTAGACGGTTTTCCCGTGACCACGTCGAATGTAAAGTACCCTTGAGACTCTTTGGTGCACGACGCCTTCATCATCGCATCAGTCGCCACCTCGGGAATTTTGACTTGTGCGGCAATGCGCAGCGCGTCGCTGGCGTTAAAGAAGCCGTAGGTGTCGACGGCGTCCACCGGCGTGCGAATATTTCCGTATGAGATGAAGATGCCCTCTCCCTCCAGAATGTCGCGCACCGCGACGAGAAGGAAGCGCTCCGAGGGTGCATCGTAGACGACCTTCGCGTTGCGGCTCCTAGCGGCGTGGTTTGCAAAGTCGATGACGGGCAGCATCACCTCGTTGTGGCCGTCGCGATGCGTCGCCTCCCCGGGCGCGAAGTGCAACGCTCGAGTTCGCACCGCGAGCACCTCTTTGCGAATGCCGAACGCAGACTGCGATGCGCCCCGGTGGCGTCCCTCCAAGTCCCGCTGCGCGTCGCGATACAGTCGCAGAAAATGAGCTCCTAAGCAACGTTCAGCGATGGGTTCCGGCAAAGACAGCGGCACGCGATAGCGAGTCCTTTGGAGCACGTCAAGATAGGGCTGCATCTTGTCCACTTCCGGGAAGCTGCGCTGGCGGAACCGCTCGTCTAGCTCCGTTTCCAGCGCCGGCACATCGGCCGAACTGATCGTGGCGGACGCCGGGACACTAACAATCACGCTGCCCTTCGGGATGACGACCGATGGCGTGGTTGTTGCCGTCGCACCCAAGTCGGCATCGACGGCGGCCAGCAGCGACCAGCCCGTCACGACGGTGCGGGGGGGTGTTTTTGATTCCGTTGGGTCCGTCGTCGCGGGCTGATCGTCGGATGGCTGCGTTGCATCCGCGGCGACCGTCGCGTTCGGGTGGATGGTAATGCCCGCTGCCTCCGCGGACCAGGCGAGCAGCCTCGTGATGACGTCCTCGTCGGGGCTGTCTTCAAACGTCAAGGAGGCATCATCGGCGGCCCCTCCGGACCGCTCGTTGCCGACGACGGGGTGGCGGTCAGCGCCGGCCGTCGTCCTGGACAGCAGCACCAAGACGATGAGCCCTGCGACGAGCATCGGCCCTGCGACGAGGAGCATCGACCGCGTGCACGGCGGGGGTGCTAGAAATAGAGATGAGTCTTATCGCCACGGCAACACACAGCGATCACTCAGACAGGTTCGAAATCTCCAGAGCGGTGTTCGTGAAAAAAATCGTGTGTGACACGTTGCCGGCGAGATGCAACGTATGCGCCGGTTGGGAGATGTGTAGTGTGTTCTTTGCGCACGAGTGAGATCGGGTTACTCGACCTTGGCGGCGGACGCTCCAAGACCTTTTTTGCGACTCCCGAGGCCTAGCTTCATGGGCCCTGCTGCACTGCCGGTGATCGGGCCGGCGGCAGGCGCAACGGCTCGAGTGGGCATCGCCTCCTCGTCCACGCGAGCGCTGCCGCGGTCCCCAGCGGCCGCATGGCCAACGGGCATGGCGTGTGCGGACTTTGGCGTGCGGGACGCGGTGGCAGCCCACCCAGAGTTGGCGGCGGCGTCCTCGTCCATTGACGCCCAGCCGTCGTCGGCCGCAGTGGCACTGCGCGCCCCTGTCACATCCGCGGTGGCGACCGTCGCCGTCGTGCGTCCGGCCGGGGGGCGCATGGTGGAGCTCGTCGAGTCCGGATCCGTACGTGACGCGTTGGATGGCATGGGACCGCCCGCTGCTGGTGGAGCGGCGGCCGCAAGGTCGTTGGACGGCGTGCCCAAAAACCATTGCTTCCAAATTGAACTTGATGGCGTGGCCGGTGTGGCGTCATTCGTTGTCGACGAGGTGGAATCCTTTGCAGCCGGAATGGGACTGGCGACCGCGGGAGCCGTGTCGGCTGTCGTTACGGGTGGTGCCGCGGTCAGCGGCAGCGTGGCCGCATACACCTCCACGCGGCGCAATAAGGCATGGACGGCTTGCAGCGTACTTTCCCTTACGGTCGCCTCGGCGTCCACGAGCAGCGGCGAGAGAGCCGGGATGATCGAGTCCGCGACGGCCCGCTCGGGAAAGTACTCCGCGCACGTTGCGATGCTGTTCACGGCCGCCACGCGACTCGGTGGGAACGGATCCTTAAGCATCCGTCCAAAGCCAGTGACTAAAATTTTCAGGCGCGACGCGCTCGGCAAGTATTTGGCGATCATTCCCAGGCAGAGAGTCGCGTTGGTTCTAATGGAAGCTTCTCGGTCTTGCTGGCATTGAAACAAATGGTTCGGCACATCCGTAGAAAGCAACTTCTCAGATAGCTGCGGCGCGAACTGGACCAGCGACCGCACGGACAGTTCCCGAATTTCGGCCGTGCGATGGGAGAAGCCCGTTGCGTAGTACTGCCAGATTCGCTCATTGACAAGCGCGGCCGGCAACAAGGCAGCGTATTGGCTCGCCGAGGACAGCAAGTGGTAACGGACGAGGTGATCCGGCGACGCGAAGAGTGACACGACGGCAGGCGAGACGAGTTGCCCGAATTCCGCGGGGTCCAACTTAGCGCCTACCTGCAAGATCGGTTCTAGCGCGGCGGCACTCGCTCCGCCATATTGGACCGCGTGCGTCAACTTTGGTAACACGAGATACCGGCATGCATTGACCGGAAAGTGCTCACAACTTTTCGCGAAGTGCCGGTAGAAGTGATCGCGCTCGACGCTGTCCTTCAGTTGCAACTCCTCCAGCTGTTGCATCATCGTGACGAAGGGCGAATCCTTGAAGAAGTCGCAGTCGTCGACAAACTTCTGAACGGACCAACGCGTCTTTAGGTTCGCGTTGACCAACCCTGTGAAAGCGGAGTGAAGTGCGCGAGGCACGCAGCGACCCGCTTTTAGATCGTGAGCGGTAATGCGGGTCAGCAGACTGCGGCGATCGGCACCGGATGACTGGCATCCATGGAGTAAGAAACATTCGTACACCAAGCAGGCGAGGCCCCAGGAATCCTGGAGACACGCCGTCGCGCTGGAAGTGATCGGCGACGTCCCCGTCAACTCGGGTGGCCGTCGGTGTTCCAGCATCCAGGCGGTGCCGCACTTCCGGAACAGCGGACTCTCGTCGGCTATCTGGCCCACGCATTCGTGCCCGAACAGACGCCACTCGCCACTAGGCAACAGCATGATGGTATCCACGTTGACGTTGCCGTGCGCTAAACCATTTTTGTGCATCATCGCCAGCGCATTCGCGACGCAGCGAAGGCCAAACGCAATGCCTTCCAGCGTCTTGTCCTCACCGCCGTAGAACTCTCCGAGAGCTCCATCCAGTAACACCTCCTTCAGCGTCATGCACGATTCGGTGGCCATGTAGACGACGCCATTGTATTCGACCGCATCGTCGCAACGCAGCACGCCGGGCAGGCGGAGCGTCTTTCCATACTTGATGGCGTTGCGGACGAGCGCGTCGCGCGCCACGCCGGCGGGGAGGAGGGAGAGCGTTGTCATCGTCGAGCCGGCGGACGTCGATGCGTCGCCGGACAATGCCACAGGCGCTTGAAAGATTGACACGTCAGCTGCCTTTGGCGCCGCGCCCCCCGTTGCGCCTGTTACCGAGGAGTCGACCACGTCCCGTTTCGTACCCATCTTGACCTCCCAATTCACGCCGGCGGATTCCCACACAAAGTTCGGATTGCCGATGTCGTAGTCGAATCCCGGAATGCCGCGGTTGCCGGTCACGGCCCCGAGCGCGCGCCATAAGAAGCTCGCCATCGCTGGCTAATAGAAATAGTAATAATGTACGAGCACGCCGAGGGGCGATGGATCTCTCGATCAGTGAGAGGGGGAAGTCGGTGGGGTTAAAGCTAACACTCTCAAATTCCGTTCGGTGACTGCGTCGCTCGGAGGAGGGGGGAATGACCTATCACGATCAAACGGTGCGATGAGGGTATCTTTCGTATCTTTGTGGCTCACTCCCCATCTTAGAACCTGAAAGGAGGGGGGGTGGAAGAGGGGGCCATTTACGACGCGGGGTTCGCGGTGCCAGACGGAGGTGCCGCTGCGGCGCCGGATCCACTCGCCGCCTTCAGGGCTTCCAGCTGTTGTACCAGAGATGCAACCTTCTCTTGCATGCCCGCGACGGTTTGCTGGACTCTGTCGCATTCAGCGGTTAACGCGGCCTTCTTCATATCTGCCTCGGCCTTCGCACGAGCGATTTGATCCCGGGCGTCTTGCGCCTTGGTACGAGCGGCGGCCAACTCTCCCTTGGCGTCGGCTAACTGACTCGTGAGTAAGCTTTCCTGCTGCGACAGAAGCGTCATTTCTGCGGCGGTGTCCGTCATGACCGCGTTTCCCTTGTGCAGCTTTTTTCGCATTTTATGAACGTCTTTTTCCACGATCGCGTTTCCCTCCGTCAGGGAGCGAAGCTGCTCGGCCAGAGCGTCTCTGCGCGCTTGCAGTGCGGCGACGTTTTTCTCGCCCTCGGTATTGAGCGTCGCCTCCCGCTCCATCGCCGCGGCGCGCGCCGTGTCGTTTTTTTCCTGCATGGCCAGCAGCTTAGCCTTGAGCTTTTCCTCCCGCCTGCCGAGTTCGTCAGACTTCTCTTTCAACGCAACCATTTCTTTGCGAAATTTTTTCACGATGCGGCGTCCGCGGTCGTCCTTCATTCGCTGCTCCAGATACTCTTCGAGCTCCGGACCTCGGAGCGGCGCGTTTCTGGCCGTGCGAGTAGGTGCCCCACCAGCCGATCCCCCGGCTACGGACATGACTTGGCTCCCGCTGCCATCACTTCGGACCGCCGATAGCGAGCTGCCAGGTGTGGAGGCAAGCCGTTCACGCACCGCCTCGGGCTGCCACGCTGCGTCCACTGCCCCCGCGTCACCGGATGAACACTCGTCCTCGATCGCAGCCAGCACGGCGAGATCCGTCTCGATGCGCGTGATGAGGTCCGTTTCGGCGACCAGTTCCGCTTTCCGTTCAGCTAAACGCTTATTGGCCTCGGCCACATCCAATTCCATACGTCGCTGGCGCTTCTCCAGCTCAGATTTCTTAGCTTTCAGCTTGCTCACTTCGCTGGTCACTGCCACCAGGGTGGCGCGACTCAGCAGCACGTCACGGATGATCTGCCTGGTTGGCTCCTCGACGTCCGGCTGGCCGTTGGGGGATAACCCATGACGAAGGTCGCCGTCGTCGAAACCTAACTCGGCGCCGAAGTTCCGTGGATTGGGGGGGCCTCGGGCCGACGCGGTGATGCCCTGCGTCGTCGCCGGATGCACGTCTCCTGTCGGCGCGGCCTTCACGTCAAACGACACCTTCGCGTCCTTTGGTCGGCTGAACTTGCTGCTACCCACTGACCCCATCAGGCCTAAGGCCCCATCGCGCGGCGACGACGCTCCAGACGCCGGCGCCGAAGGGAGCATCCCGCCGCCGCCAAAGCACTCGACGCAGTAACTCATGGGAAAGATTCCCATGCGGCCGTCGTCCGTCGAACCGATCCACCAGCCGCCGTCGCTCCTGGCGAGCACTTTGATGCGCTCGCCGGCTTCGAAGGACAAACGGTCCTTATCGGCGGATTGAAAAGGGAACAACGCTTCGACGTGCGTCGCGTTGCTGATCATTTTCTTCTTCCCCCCGCTCCCCGCAAGGTCGCCTCGCGACAAGGAAAAGGTAAGTAGTCACCACGATCGATTCACACACCGAGTAAGTTATCGCTTGACGACGCAACCAAAGACAAGAGCATATGACACCACCAACGTTTCGCGACTCATGCGCCGCAGCTCCACCCCGCAATGTGTGTGTGGGTGGGGAAAAATGTTGACGGGTTCCATTACACGACGGAGCTGCACATGCATGAATCATCAACGTAGAAGGGTTTGTGGCACGACGAACTCGCATGTCATTTCGCGGTGGCCGTCGGTGACGAAAGTCCGCCGTTCGGCGCGCGCCGCATGGAAGCGGCAGCGAGAGCGGTCCGCGATGCCGAGCGAAACGACTTGGGCGACGACGGGCCACCGCCTCCGCGCTGCGACTTCGCCATCGGCGTCACGACACGACGCACCGTCGGCACATTTGCCTCCGTGATGAGATCTGCATGAATGATCGTTGGCCACAGCACGCCGGGAGTGCACCGAATCAGCGTGTGCTGCCGGATGCTCTGTAGTAGCAGCAACCGGTCGACTGGCGCGTCCAAAAAATGCGCTCGAATTTGGCGCACTCGACGATCGAGCTTCGCGGCCAGCTCGCTGCCGAAGCCGGATGAAGCGGCCCCGACGCCACAGTTGGCGGTGATCAAACCACTGACATTGGGTTGCAGACCACAGGCGATGTGCACGAAGAGGTCCTCGTCCTCATCATCGGCGGCCTGCTCCTCTTCTCGATCATGGTGAGGATTATCGTCCTTGCGCGAGTCGTGAGTGGCCGCAGCCTGGTCTCCGGACGGTGTGCCAGGCCGTTCCACAGGCGCCGGGGGCCCACGGAGAGGTGCGTTCGCCCGGGCGTCCTCAGCTTCAGTTGCCACTCGCGGCAGAGCGCCGCCGTCGGTCGTCGCTTGCGACCCGGAAGGCGCAGTTGTGGCGTGCTCGGCATGGCCCGCGACGGACCAGGCCGAAGTGGCCGGCACCGCCCATCCCAAAAGGTTGATCAGCGTGATTTCCGGGCACATGAGCGGATCCAGCGCGCGCAGCAGCATGCACGCGTCGGCAAACGTCAACCACAGCCGCTTATCGAGCAGCTTCGTCAGTGCCCCGTGGACTTGCTGGCTGGTAGGCAGGTTGACGGTCAACGAGGTCACGGTGTTGGCCGTCGAGGAAGAGGCGGTCGCCGCTGAGGATGCGGTAGAAGCCACTCGGCCCGAGGTTGTGCGCCGCAGCGTTGCGGTGCCCGTGTCGGATGGCGCGGGTGGTGAGGCGGAGAAAGACATGCTTCCACCCAGTCCAGCTCCATTCACCGCCGCCGGGGGTGCCGGGGCACACGACGGATGGGACAACTTGATGCCCGCCGTGGCCGCCGCGACCGCGGCTTTCACCCCAGAGACGATGGACGTGATCAACGCATGAATGCCGCTGCCGGAATTGACTCGGCCAAACGCCTCGCACATCGCCGCTCGGAAGCCGGCCGCGTTTCGATAGAATAGGTGGCGCAGTAGCGGCACGACGGCCCGGTCCTCGTCGAAGACGTTGTTCGGCTCATAGCCGTGGGCACTGAATGCAAGGGTGGTGGCATCCGCGGCCCGAAGGACTGCGGCGAAGTCGTCTGTCAGCAGCCAAGGGATGGCTCGTTTCAAGAACGTGTTCAGCGCCTGGCGCGACATGGAGGTGTGCTTCGTCCCCAACGTGCGGACCATGAACAGCTTCAGTTCGGTCAGCCATCGGTCACACATGTCCACGGCGTTCACGGCGAGACTGCCGCACATCATCGCGACGAACACCTGTGCGTCAAGAAGAGTCGATTCCAGCCGCAGCGACTCCTCTGGCGCGGCAGCCGATCGTCTGGCGGAGTGAGATTGAGCCGACGGTATTCCGGCGAATACGAGGGAGGGCGAGTCCGGCCCGCCGCCGCCGCCGTTCAGCTCCGGGGTCGCAAGCGATCGCACTGCGTAGAGGAACGAATAGGCAAAACTGATGCGTCGTGATGGATCGTGCACGTTTTGAAGGGTGAGAAAAGCTTGGAAGCAGGCATCGAAGGACGCGGTCGGATTGCTCGCAAGACAGGCGCGCTGCAGATTGAAAAAGGCTCGCAGGTGCATCGCCAGGTCCGACCTCTGCATCACGTGGCCGGTGACGGCGCCATGGCCCCGCCAGATGAGATAAGTCGGCACGCCGGTGAAATTAGTAGTGGCCGTGGCGGCGGACGAAGCCGATGTGGATCCATTGGCAACAGCCGCCGTCGCGGCCTCCGCAACGGGGACATCGGTTGAACCGAGATTGACCGACTGCGACGCAGAAGGGCCCCCCGCGGTCAAAGGATGAAACAGAATCTCCGTTGAGTGCGAAAGCATTGGGCCCGACGCGCCGATCGCACCATGGGTGAACTCGTTCAGGCGCACACCACGAGCCTGCGCCGCGCGCTGCGGCTGAAGAGCCAGCGGCGACCCTTCCACAGCGGCCGGCGGCGACGCCAGTCGTCCTTCGGCGGCGGAATCCTCTCGCGTCGCTGCAGCGTCGCTTCGCTTCGGGTCGACCACCCAGTGTGAGGGCAAATAGAGATAGACGGGCCGTGGCGCCAGAGCGGAGGCCGCCTCGTCCGCGAGTTTCAACTGCCGCTGGCACTTGCGCCAGAGCCCCACCATGTGCCGTATCCGTTCAGGGAGGGGCATCTCAGACAGATGCGTCACCGGCTGACCCAGCTCGTCCGTGGTGTACATTTCGATGCCCTTGTTGTTACAAAGCGGCGTCCAATCGAACTCGGCGCGATTGGGATCCCAGGGTGGCCGAGATGACGTGGAGGCGGAACCGCCCGTCAGCGAAGCCGAGCCAAGCGTCAGCGAAGCCGAGCCAAGCGTGGCAAAGACGCCCGCGGCAGCTGCACCGCCTCCGCCAACGGCGGCGCGGTGTGCCGCGGATGTGAGATATGCTCCCAACGCGGAGAAGTCAGCTTGGGCGGTGTGTGCCCCACCTGACGCGGAGCCACCACCAGTGCCAGCCGTCAAGACTGATAGGAGTCGCTCGTCCATTTGGCGCATGGCAGCTTGCATGTCCAGCATGCGCTGGTTCGCACGCGCCAAGTCAGCGCGAAGGCCTTCGAGAACAATGTCTTTGTCGCGTAACTCACATTCAAAATTAACGGCAAGTTGATTTCGAGCTGATTTCTCCAGTTCGACTTGCCGCGTGAGCCTCTCTCCGTCTTTCGTGAGCGCTTCCACGTCGGCCTCAAGCGACGAAATTTTCAGCGACCGTTGGGCCAGTTGCGTGTTGAGATTGTCCTCGAGCAGGTCGAAAGTTTCAATGCGAACGCGGTTTCGCTCCAGCAACGCTTCCAGGCGTTGGATTTCTCGTTTCTGCGCGGCGGGATCGGCAACGTACACTTGACGCAACCTCTCATTTTCGGTTCGTAGGTACTGCAACGAGGCAGCCTGTTGGGCTTCGGTCTGTTGCACGTTGCTTTGGGCATCGCGAACGTGCGTTGCGAGGGACGCCGATAGTTCTTGAAGCCAGTCATTCACTTTCTGCGCGTGCTCCAGGTCCTTGCCGGCCCCGTCGACCACGTCTTCGAGCCGCTTCATAACGTGGGTGTACGCCCGAAAGCCGTGGCGCATCGCAACCAGGCACGTCGACAGCAGCCCGAGACGGAGGTGCGACCGGCTCAAGCACTCAAAGTCCCCCTCGCTGGGCCAGACGGTCGTGTGCACGCCTAGTGCCGCGAGACTGGACAGCGTTAGGTCACGAGCCATGGGTGAAGCGGCAACCAACGTTGTAGCACCCCCTCCTCCTGATGAAGATGCCATCGCCGTCACGTCGTGAGGCACCCGAGGGGGGCGATTTTTGAACGCCCACGGTCGAACTGGCCCCTCATGGTGCGTTCCTTCGAGCACGGCCTGGTGTTCGGCGACCAACTTTTCGAGATGAATGAGCAGGGCCGGTCGATTGTTCTTCGTGGCCGTCGACGGCCACACGGTGAGCAGCGCCGCGGTGGAAGAAACGTCCGGCGAACCGCCTCGGAGGGGTGGAATGGCGGACGCCGCGGCCGATGCGAAATCCGCCGACATTTTGCCGATGGCGGGCAGAGCTAACGCCAACTTGCAGTCCCCTTCTGGGTCCACCGCGGTCGCGCCGTCGTCCTCCGGGTGGTATCGGCGGGCCGCGAGCTGCCGCAGATGGGCATCGCGGTGCTGCTGACGCTGATCCTTTCGCTGTGCCGCGGTCGTGGTGGGCGCAACCCGTGGCCCTCCCAGAGGTGGCAATGTGGAAGCCTCACGCGCCGAGAAGGCGCCGGCGGTCGCATTCGTTTCCGCCAGCTGCACATTCGGTTGGGGACGGGCGCTCAGCGGCACCAGAGCGTAACTGCTGCTCGGCGCGGCCGTTTGCTCCCTTGCGCGGACGACGAGGGCCAGGGAAGAGTCTGCGGCGACCATCGGCACCGCGTCAAAATACGGAGGGCTGCTATCGTGGCTGCCGCTCACAGGCAGCACCGAGGCCGAGCCCTGGTGGGTGGTCGCGATCGCCGCGACCGGGACAGGCGGCTTCCTCTTTCGTGCTCTTTCGTCCATGCCGACGCCGACGACGCTGTCCAGGTTGTTGTGAGCTGCGGTTGGATCGGGTCTCCGTGGCGACACGGAAGATGCCCAGACCGGCTGCGCCGCCGTCGCTGTGGCTTGCGGCCCGGCGGAGAGACGCGGCATGGTTGTCGTGTTCATCAGTCAACGAGTGGAAGCGAAACGACCCGCAGGCTGGACGTCCGAGAGAGGTATCGCACACTCGCTCACAGACTACATCAAATGTGCAAACGTACACACAGAGAAAGACCAGCACGCCCCCGCTCCGAGGACCAAAACATCGCTACAAGCGTCACGACGGTGGTGGGGGAGGAGGGTCGCCATCCGGCGGAGGTGGCGGGTCGTCTCCGGGTTGCAGTGCGGGGGGTGCCACGTCGTCCTCGTCACCCGGCGGCGGCGGTGGCGGTGCGGAGGGGGACGACGGGGCGGTGTCGGCGTCGGGGGGCGGAGGCGACGCGGTTGGCGACGCCGCGGCGTCCTCGCCGTTAACGGCAGCAGGCGGCGGCGGTGACGCGGCTTCGTCGTCGGCAGGTGGCGGCGGAGGGGACGGCGAGCCCACATCCTCGGCTGGTGGAGGCGGGGGATCGCCATCTTCGGCTGGTGGAGGCGGGGGGTCGCCGTCCTCTGCCGGAGGTGGGGGTGGCGCCTCGTCCCCCTCCTCCTCCTCCTCCTCGTCCCCATCGTCGTCGTCCGGCAGCACGGACCCGTCACTGGAGAGCCGCGTCGGTCGCGACCAGCCGGCTTGCGCTAACTTTTTCTCCTCCGCGAGTTTTTGCAGCCGCGCTTTGATGGCGTCATCCGATCGTTTGGTCCGCTCATCCGCTCGCTTTGCCTGATTCTGATAGGCCACCTTTGCCGCGGCAGAAACGACTCGTTTCGACGCGGGCAGGATGGTCACTCGCAGGTCCCGTTGTTCGGTGTCCAGCGTTAACCGCGCCACTTCAAAAAATACGGCATTCTGCACCTTCGCGGCTGACATCACCGCGATGAGGCGTCCCTCAAACATTCGCTCGACGCTGGCGTCGTCCTGAACGACCCTCCAGTACACGTCTCGCCCACCCGGTGGCTGTGCAGCTGCCTCGTCTGGCGGCAACGGGGGCGGGGCGTCTAGATCACTACGATCGGCGAGCCGGTTGAGCTCCCGAACGAGTAGATCCACGTCCTCCGTGGTGTTGATCACCACGTCTGTCATCGGATCAGATCACAGAGAGAGGTGAGGTGGGGAGGGGAGCCACACAGTGCTGCTCGGTGGTTCGGATCCCCCCAATGTCCGAGGACGAGGCTTGGGATCACCTCAACGCAAAACCAATTCGGATGACAACCAACGCTGGGGAAAGGTGAGGGGGACCATGGCGATGGAGGGGATCGACACGTTATCGACACGTTTGATAACACACTGTGACTGAGTGAATAGATTTTTGCAGGACTGGTGCCGACAGACATACCGTCCATTCGCAACACGATTGAATCGTCGGTGCAGCTGAGGTCAGAGCCAACGATCGCAAAGTGCTCCATTCCAGAGGCTGTGATTCGCCGCCAGCGAGTGCCAGTTCAGCACGTGCGAAAAATGGCGAAGGGCCGCTGAGGACGACACCTGCAGCAATTGCATGTTCCGCAGTGGGTCCTCGCCGTAAACGCGGAAGTACTTCAAATCTTGGCGCACGACGAATCCTCTCACGCAGCGGTGCAGCGTCGTGGCCGCCGCGCCATATACGACCCCATGGAAGGTGAGTCCGAAGAATGGCATGGACGCGTGGTGCTCGTCCCTCATGATGGCGATGAGACCGTCGGCTTCGCGCTCCACGCACAGCAGCATTTTCGCAAACACAATCGACTTGATCCAGTCACGCCGCTCGGCATGCGCATCCGCAATGGCGCGGCGGCACGCGTAACCACGCGCCATGCGGCCGATGAAACGAGTGGCCGCCAGCGTGACTTGCCGCTTGCGACGCAGAAGGTGGCGGAGGGCCTCGCGCGTCATCCACGCTCGAGCCACGTCATGGAGTCGGCTGATGGACACACCTTGCCGACGCTTTGGGATCTCGGCACGGAGCAGCTGGAACATTGCCAGCCTGACTTGGAATGCTCGCGCCGTCACGGCGACGGTTTGAAACGCAACCACAAGACGGCCATGCGTCGACTCCCGCAGTGAACGCTCGACGTCGGCGGCGGCAGCGCCTGCCTGGAGACACTTCAGCTGGCAAACCGCCTCCTCGAAGAGTGACTGCCGGTGCCACAGATCCATTCCCGACGCGGCGAACGAGCGACACCGGTCTTCCAGCGCGAGGCACGCCACTTGGTCAAAGACGATAGTCGTCGCCTGGCGCAGGGCGTGGGCGAAGAAAGCTCGTTTCGCCAGCACCGCGGCCTCGACGACGAGCCACAAGCACCAACCGTCGTACTTATCGATGATGTCATCACGCTCCAACGCTTCAAAATCCTCCAGGTGCTGACGTCGCTTGCGATCGCTCACGGCTCGAATGAATCGAAGGTCCCCACGATCATCGGCGGCCAAGGCGCGGGTGAAGTCTTTGAGGTCCTTCACGAGCACGGAGCGAGTCGAAATGAACTCAAGCCACAACCGCTCGCGTGCCTCCTCGAACACGATCTGACATCGCATCACGGAGCCAAGCGCCTCGAAGTAGACGATCTTTTTCGCATCCAGCAAGTTTTTCAGCTGAATGACGCGACCCCCGACGGTCACGTCGCGGAACCACATGCGGCGCTGTTCCTCTTCGATACGACCGCGATGAGTCGACTCGTTTTGATCGAAGAACCATTGACCTTTCAACCGAAAGCTGAGATCGACTTCCGCTTGCCACAGGGCGAGCGTCAGCAAAGTCCAGTCGGTCACTTCAGCTGTCAACAGTCCTCGCCAGAGCACGACATGGGATTCCTCGAGCAGCAGTCGCTCCTTCACTCGATACGAATACGAGGCCAACACGTCAGCGGCGTGATTCAAACAGATGCACAGGCAGCCGACGTCCGCATGGGACCACAAGGTCCGTCGGATAACAACTTCCTCGTCGATAGCGAATGCAATCTCTTTTCGACGCTGAGCCTCTTTCAAAAACGTCTCCATTAACGATTGCGACAGCAGCCCATACCGATCCCATTCCTCGTCCTGTGTCGCCGCGAGGCGGCTGGCACCTTCGATGCTCGCCAGGAACGCGTGTTGCTTTTCTTGGAGCGCGGCGCGCACGTTGAACTTCATGTGCGCAATGATGTGTTCGTTGACGAACACGAAACGTCGGAGCGTCTCGTAAGACTCCCCGTTGCGGCGTCGATCGGTCTCGTCGGACTCCAGATCGCGACGCACCGCCATCATGGCGGCCAGCAGTGCTATGGGCATCGGCCGCAACGGTCGCGGAGGTCGCTGGTATGGCGGCTTTCCCACTCCGTCGCCATCGCTGCCGCGGTCCACGTCGATCGCCCTAGCGGAGCCACCTTCACCCTCGGCCCTTGTCTCGGGCGGCACGTCGGGGGCATGTGCCACCTGCTTCCGCGGCGAGGCCGGCCCCCCTCGAGGCGACGCTTTGCCGGCTGGAAGCGGCTGCTCGCGACGCAGCGGCGGCAGCTGCCTTCCCACTTTGCGCTCAGCTGCTTGCTTCCAAGTCAAGTGAGCATCCTCCTGCATGCCGCTATGCTGGGCATCTCCGACAACGGCCACCGTCTCGAATGACGGAGTCGACGAGAGTGCCGCCTCGGGGGCAAGCGACGTCGAGGAACCCACTCCCCCCATCGGGCCCGACGCGGACGCTCGTCGCGCGTTGTCGGACAAGGATGGCAAGGAAGACGCCTTGGTTGATGATGGATTCGATGAACTTGATGCGGTGACCGTCTCAGGATGGCGCGGGGCCAAGGCGGGCAGCGCCACCGCCGCATCCTGTGCCACACCAGGACTTGTGGCGGCCATTTTAATTCCCTCAAAGAGACAACAGAGTTCGCCTCGAGAGAGGAGAACGTTTGCGGAGGACCCCTCAACACGCGCAACCGCAACAGAGTTAGCGGAGGGGGGCGACATTGGTGTGGCATTTCGCAGCGTTCCGTTACGTTCGGAGCCTCGCCGCCATCGAGAATACATTCCAGTGCACCGCTTGAGTGCTGTGTGTGTGAGTGAGTGAATTGTCGTCGATCCAACATATTTCGGAGCCGGCCGTCGGCACTGTTCATGCAAGGACGGCCGCCTCGTGCGATTGAAAGTGGGCGAGCAACGTTGCATAGCAGGGACGGTCGAGCGCCCCGAGCGCCGCCAGGTTCGCGGCGGACTTACGCCTGCCGCCTGTCGGGCCGAATGGCTTCCGCAGCGTTGGCGCAGTTTTGACGCTCGTCGTGTCGCCGCTGTCGTCTGCCGGAGCGCCAAGGTCGGCCGCGCTGGGGGTCAAGATTGCATCCCAGAATTCCGACTCAAAAACGACTTGTCGCGCGAAGACATCAACAAGCGCCTGTTGTAGATTGACGTCGCACGGGATGGTCGTCGGTGACGACCGATGAGACGCGTCGGCGCCAAGTTGGGCCGCGCGGTTGAGACGCAGATGACTCGCCGTCGCGGTGAGTGCTGGCGAAGATCCCGACCCGCCCCAATCGGACCCCTGCTCGACCGCGCTGAGCGTGCCGAGTATGTTTGCGAGGTTCGCTCGTTCGGGCATCGCCATGAGGGCGACGACGGCCTTCGACGACCGACGTGCGTGACGGCTCGCTAGTGGGATGTTCCCACTCGACGCGGACGGCTCCAAGGGACCACCCGTCGCCCCGGCGTCGGCTGATGGCGACCCATAGCGGTGCGCCCCCATGCCGCCGTGGCGCGACATGGATCCATCGAGAGTGGTGGCACAGGAAGGACCGCGGGGCGACGTCGTGCCCAGGTCCGGTCCCTCCAGCACGATCGACGCGTGTTGCGGCACGTTGCTGCCTTCCGTGTGGCTGCGATAGAACATGCCCGAGTACATGGCGTCGAGGTTGCTCAGCAGCACGTTGGAGGACACGTACTCGGGAATCACGGCGTGCACGATTGGGGGATGCGAGGAGGTGGCGACGGCCGATGTGAGCAGCGCGGCGGGCGGTGGTGAGGCGGCGACGCCCGATGCCGCTTTTGGTTTCGTCTGACAGGCTGCGTCCCGAATCCCTTCCAAGACTTCTGCCTGCGAGGGCAAGCGCTCATCGACGAGCATTGAAGACCCGTGATGCGATGGCGCCCCCGATGAGGAGAACACATCAGGTGCCACGATGAAAGCAGGGGGCGCCGACAAGGCGGCGGGCTCCAAAATCGACACGCCACCCCCTCGACTGTTACTGACGGGTGGGGGCGGAGCCGCTGCGCTTTGCTTGGCATTGGCAGACGCGACCGCGACGTCCACAATCAAGCCGCACCAACGAGCATCCCGCATCGCCCCCGTGCGCCCCGTCGTGGATTCTTGCAACTGGCCGACGATTCCCGGACATGGCAGCGTTAACGCGACCACAAGCTGCTCAAGTGCCTCCGTGGACAGCGTGCCATCGTGACTCCTGAGTGCATTACGAACGGCCGAACTCGTCACGCTGCTTGCGAGCAGCGCCACGTCCTTGACGCCATCGGTACCGCGCTGCGTGAGGGCGGTGTCTCCGACGTCCATCGAGGCGGTGAGACTCTCCGTGTCCTCCTCGCCGGCATTCATCGCGAAGCTCGCCGTCGTATCAGCGGATAGGTTCGCACCTCCTTGGCGTGGCGGAGGCTGGCTTGGCGACACCAACATGGCTCGAAGCAAGCGCTCCTTGTCGCGACAAAAGCGGTCAATCCAAACCCGAACGAACTCTTCGACGAAGATGGTGGGCAGCGCCAGACCCTTTTCATATCGAGACATCAACGAGTCTTCCGGCGCGGAGGTGGGACGCTGGATGAGGTGTGCTGGCGGCGGGAGGGACAGCGATGCAGGGGGGGGCTGCTCGAAAGGAGTGGCTACTGCGGCTGGAGCAGTGGGCGCTGGTGGGTGGGAGTAAAAGAGGACGCCGAGCGACACGACGCCCGCCGCCGCGGGCTGGTCAGCGGCGATCGCGGCCAACAGCCGCTTCACGTCGAGAGGATGCCACACCACACGGCCACGCCGAGGCGTGGTTTGGCATGTCACGCAGGCTGAGGCGGTGCGATCGACTTCCCCAGACGCCACGAAGGATGGGGCGGCGCTAACCGTCGCGACCGAGGACGAAAAGCGTGCCGCTTTGGCGCCACGTGCCTTCGCCTCTGCGGCGGCAGCGTCCGTCGTCGACGTCCCTCCATTGTTTGCCATTGCGGCGACCTTAGTGCCCCTCGCCACCGTGACGTCCATGCCCTGCGACGCGAGCAACGCGACGAACCTCGTCAGGGTGAGGCACAACGACGGCCGGGCCGCCGTCACGACGTGAAGTAGTCGCTGTTCCGTGGGATCAATGAAGCCGTTCGGGGTGGTGTCGAGATCGGCTGTCGTACTACCCGCCACCTCGAAACGAGCTTCTTCACGAGCGGCTTCTATCGTCGCGTCGTACAGCTGTTCCAGGTTTCGCATCACATCGTGAGCTAGCCACTCCGGCACTAGCCGCTGGGCGACGAGGTAGAAGAGTTGCGCGAACGGGTCGACACTCGCTCGGGCGTAGTCCATCGATGCGACGTACGCGGAGGCGAGGAACTCCACCGCCGGCGGGGCGAGGGCCGCACGGCGGCGCAGCGACGAGCAAGGAGAGTCGCCGTTGTCGGCTTCATTCGATCCGCCTCCGGTGCCTGATGCATTCTGAGCCGCCAGCGTACTTTTTGCATTCGCCACTTTCTTTCCCGGAGGCGGCTTGGCCGTGAGGGCATTGTCCGCCGGTGACCCCGAAGGGCTCTCGTCGCCGGTGGCACCGTCCTGCCCTTGCTGCGGCTGCTTGGACACCTTTGTCGTCCGGGACGTGGCCTCGTCGCGGAGGAACTCCGCAAACGGCGTCAAGCCAATCGGTACGAGTCCGATGGAAACGGTGGACGGCGCCCCCGTGGACTTTGCAGACAATGCGGATTGGGATGTGACCCGCGTGAGTCCCGCGGCGGCAGCTTTGACACCGCGGGGCGACGCTGGGGGCGAAACGAGCTGCTGCAGGCCGTCTGTCGCTGCAACGACGACCACATCCTTCGTCGTCAAGCACGCGTGAACTGCCGCCATTCGCGAACGCAGCAGAGAAATCAGACGGCATCGAAGCCTCGCCCGAGTGTTGATGCCCGCGCCAGCTGCTGGATTCGACTTGGAAACGGGCAACTTTTTGACCACCAAAGGAGCAGCCACGGCCGCCGCTGCGGCGCTAACAGCCGAATCATGCGGCACCAAGGAAGGTGGGGCACTCTGCGAAGGAACCGCCCACCACTGTGCGTTGAATCCGACGAATTGTGACATCGGCACAGCGTTGTGGTTTCCCCCTGACAGGAAGAGCTTCGTTTCCACCGCGAGAACATCACTGAGCGTGTCGCCGTGAAGCCAATAGCACTCCTTCCCGCCACCGACTTGCGCGACGTCAGCGGCCGATGCGGTAGGTTGCGTTTTCGCCGCCACGGCGGCTTTGCCCTCGGCGGCAGCGGACGGCACGACGACGACATGCGCGGCCGCGTGAGCCGCCACGCACGCGATGACCACGGCGCGGTCGTCGGGGAAGGTAACGTCGCTGGCGAACAAACGTTGAACCGCGGCGGCGTGATCGTCGTCGCGACTGCCGCCGCCG
>ERZ1292630.523-Hain-H41-02um-R3-523-length-39770-cov-15_pt1 | contig 39770 bp, 34 predicted proteins | sample MGYA00564408_ERZ1292630 | MGnify/ENA primary metagenome ERZ1292630 (study PRJEB36523, sample SAMEA6512641) | groundwater metagenome | collected 2019-01-08 | study: AquaDiva: Metagenomics assemblies of 32 groundwater samples
GCGGGTATAGCCGACCAGCTGGTTCTTGTGGTCCGCGCCGGCCTCACTCCTCGGGCGGTGGTGGAGAAAGCTGTTCGAACAATCGGCACGTCAAGTAAACCCTGTATCATTCTGAACGGGCTGGAGGATGCAGGAGTTCCGGACTACATGCGGGGCAGCTACGAGTCTCAGTCCGATGAGAGCAAAGTGGGTTCGGCATAAGTAGCCCAGTCTATCTGGTCTATCTGGTCTGTCTGGTCTTTCTTGTCTATCTCGTTGATCTGGTCTATTTGGTCTCTCTGGTTCAATCAGCAACACAAGACAGACGAGATAGACCGAACAGACAAGACAGACTCGACAGACCAGACAGACCCGCCAGACTGGCCTCAAAAATCCTCGATATCCTGGCCACATACAGAGTCTCATGGTAGCCTTCAGAGCTGGTTTATCTGGTCTGTTTGGTTCATTTGGTTGATTTGGTTCAACTAAAGAAACAAGACAAACCAAACAAACCAAATATACGAGAATAACCGGATTAGCACCGGAATGGCGGCAGCCCATCCGCTCACTGGTTGATCTGGTCTATCTCGTCTGTCAGGTCTATCTCGTGTGTTCGGTCGAACGAAACTAGCCAGATAGACCAGATGAACCAGACAGACCAGACAGACCGAATAGACTAGACAGACCAGATAGACCGAACAGACCAGACAGACATTATTTAGGAGTCGGAAATGCCCTGGTACGCAGTCAGCACAAAGCCTCACCAAGAAAAACAGGCCGAAGCGCATATTAAACAGTGGGGCATTGAGTGTCTCTTGCCATTGCTGAAGGTGAGCAAAGTTATCCGTCGGACGCGCAAGACGGTCATTCAACCGCTTTTCCCCGGATATCTCTTCGCACGATTCGACCTAGACCGGCACTACCGGGCCGTCAGTTATGCCACAGGGGTGCGTAAAGTCGTGGAGTTTGGATCCGGGCCGGTTGAGCTGGATGCGGCCATGATCGATGCTATGAAGGAAAGGCTGATCGATGGCTATGTGACGCCACATCAGGAGAGTTTTAAGGCAGGGCAGGTCGTGCAGATTAAAGGCGGACCGCTTGCGGGGCTGGAAGCGGTCTTCATGCGGGAAATGACAGACAGAAATAGAGTCCTCTTGCTTCTGAATACATTGGGATTGCATGCCAAGGTGACTCTGAACAGTGATCAGGTGAGTCTGCTGAAGGCGTTGTAACAGCGATGCACGGTCAACGGAATACCTTGGCCAATTCAGGCATTGGCAAGAGGATAAGTTCTCCTAATCCACTTTAAGCCTCAACAAAGTACCTTGAGCCAGATGAACCTCTTGCTGAGCTTAGAACCCTACTGACTTTCTCGGATAGCCTCTCAGTTTCATGCAAGTTGACTCTTCCCCTTGCTTGCCAAATGACCACCCAGTTCAATCCGAGCGGATAACGTAATGCTAGTTGCATTCAAACTATTGCTGACGCACATAGGTTCGCGACTTTCTAGACGCACCCTCCTAGAGCTTCAGGGGGTTGTGAATTACCTGAAAATTGGACGGTGGATGACCGATCACCACTTTGATGTTAGTTGGCGGGCTGAAGATAAGCATGGTGTCTGGGATGTCGTGGTAAAGCAGATACGTCATTCCCAAGTCCTTTACCTCGAGTTCGGTGTCGCTCATGGCTACAGCATGAGGTATTGGTCTCGTGAGCTCAAACATCCCGGCACCATTCTCCATGGCTTTGATAGCTTTGAAGGTCTCCCCGAGGAAGGCGGACCATGGGCTAAAGGGCAATTTTGTACTGACGGAAGAATTCCACAGATCGACGATCCACGGGTTCAGTTTTTCAAGGGGTGGTTTAACGAAGTGTTGCCAACCTACTCCTTTCCTCCACATGAGACGTTGGTTATCAATATGGATGCCGACCTCTATTCTTCGACCATCTATGTGTTGCGCCATCTGCGCCCTCAGATCAAACCTGGTACGTTCATTTACTTCGATGAAATGAACCACACGGAACACGAACCACGCGCCCTCGATGAGTTTATGGCTGAAAGTAGGTTGCAGTTTAAGGTTGTATGCACTGACAAAACGATGGCCTTCGTTTGTTTTGAATGTATTGGCACGGTGGTGGAAGGTAAAAATAATAGTGTGGATTCAAATTTTCAAAGATTATTGACCTATGAAACTCATTGATGCGTTGGAAGTTCTGAAGCGCCCGGTCCTGGATGCTGCCCCAGATTTGAGAGTTTTTCTATCCTGCGGGTTTACGCCGCTTCATTTACAGACCTTCATTGCAGCGCAACTACGAATGCAGCGGCCTGGTCACCGTGTTGAGGTGAGTACGGGTCTTTTCGGAGACTTGATCGGAAATATCGAGCGACTGAACCTGGCAGGCCTCGAGTCCTTAGCCGTGGTGATTGAGTGGGCTGATCTAGACTCGCGTCTGGCAATCCGTAATCTGGGTGGCTGGCGGGCAGCGGATCTTCCCGATATCGTGAAATCTTCAGATCAAGCCGCTACCCGACTTCAGGAAGTTCTCCTGCGTGTTTCGCAGCTTATCCCAACCGTTGTCTGTCTCCCGACTCTGCCCTTGCCGCCCATGTTCTCGACAAGGCCCGACCAATCGGCTTTCTTCGAAATACAACTTAGGCACAAGGTCGCTTCGCTTGCCCTGGCGCTGTCCGAACAGGCAGGCATTCGCATCGCGAACATGCAGTATTTGGATGAAATGTCCTCCCCGAATACACGCTTTGACGTGAAGTCTGAAATGATCACAGGGTTTCCCTATAGTTTGCCTCATTCTGCCATGCTAGGAAGGGTGATGGCGCGCCTAATCCATAACGACCCACCCAAGAAGGGTTTGATTACCGATTTGGACGATACCCTATGGGGTGGGATCTTAGGTGAAGATGGCATCAACGGGATTACGTGGGATTTAGAACACCGGACTCATATGCACGGTCTCTATCAGCAGTTCGTTGCCTCACTGGCCAGTGCCGGGGTTCTGGTTGGTGTTGCCAGCAAGAATGAATCTGCAATGGTTGAACAAGCATTCAATCGAAGCGATTTGCATATAACGAAACAGGATATTTTCCCACTCGAAATCAATTGGGGTCGAAAGTCTGAATCAGTGAAACGCATTCTTGAAACTTGGAATATCAGTCCTGATGCAGTTGTCTTCATAGATGACAGCCCTACGGAAGCTGCAGAAGTAAAGGCGCGGTTCCCCGAACTTGAGTCTATTGTGTTTCCCAAGAGCGATTATCAAGGCGTTTGGAATTTGCTGGTGTATCTGCGAGGTATCTTCGGGAAACCATTTCTGACAGAAGACGATTCGATTCGCCTGTCGAGCATTCGAAATGCCACGGCTTGGCGGAATGATACGCGGTCTTCCACCAGCGCCTCGGACGAGTTTCTGAAAGATGCTGAATCTTCAATTGTCTTTAATTGCGTCAGAAAGAGTAAGGATACAAGGGCATTTGAGTTGGTCAACAAGACCAATCAATTTAATCTCAATGGCAAACGGTTTAGTGAGTCGGAATGGTCGAGCTATTTTTGCGACCCCGCAGCGTTTCTTCTAACCGCTTCATACCAGGATAAGTACGGGTCTTTGGGAAAGGTTGCGGTAGTCATGGGAAAGAGTGGTAGTCATAAACTTAGTGTGAAGGCCTGGGTCATGAGTTGCAGAGCGTTCTCCAGGCGCATCGAACATCAATGCCTAAACTACATATTTGTAACATTTGGGGCGGACGAAATAATTTTCGATTACGAAGAGACACCTCGGAACCGGCCACTCCAGGATTTCTTTTCGGAACTCTTCGGGGGGCCGCCTCGTCAGGGAATATCTCTTTCAAGGGAGGTTTTTGAGCGAAATAGCCCACGGTTATTCCATAGCGTCACAGGGGAGGCCAATGTCTGATCTGGAGGACCGATTGATTCGCTGTTTCTTATCTGTGTTTCCGGCGCTGACGGCAACCAAGATTCGTTCTTTTAGTAAGGACTCCATGGCGGAATGGGATTCTCTGGCGGCTGTCACCCTAGTTGCAGTTATTCAGGAAGAGTTCAGTGTGGAGCTCGATGTATCAGATCTGTACGAGCTAGATTCATTCGAGGCATTTCAGGCCTATCTTCGGCAGCGTGGCTTCAAGGCAGAGTAGCGGTAAACTGATGAAGGAAAAAGTCTTTGCGGGGATTTTAAACCGTGTGCTGCAGCACCTGGCAAGAATCCTTCCGGGCGCGCGGACTCTTCGTGTGGCACTGCATCGTGCCCGAGGTGTGCGAATCGGGAAGGATGTCTGGATCGGCTACGACGTCATTCTGGAAACTTCTCAACCAGCTCTCATTACTATCGAGGACGGCTGTTCTATTGGCATGCGGGCCACACTTATTGCGCATTTCAAAGAAAATCGAGGAGTCAAAATTGAGCAAGGGGCTTTTGTAGGGCCTGGAGCGATCATTCTTCCCAACGTCGTGGTTGGCTATGGAGCAGTGGTTACAGCGGGAAGCGTGGTAACGCGTTCAGTGCCTCCCATGACCGTCGTTCAAGGGAATCCAGCGGCTCCCATTGCCACGTGTGGGATCCCGCTTAGTCCTGACATTTCAATGAAAGACTTCTCTCGACGTCTGAAGGTGCCCGTTTCTCCTGTATCGACTCCGGTCGAAGAGTCGGAAGAGAGTATTGCACGGAGGCCTTGAGAGAGGAAGCAATGCAATTGATCATCCCATATATCGGGGAACTCTTGGGGCAAGACCGTAGAATCATCCGCCTTGCCGAGTTTCTTGGAATAAGTTGTGTGCCCTGGCCGCTTGAAAAAGATTCGGCGCGTCAATCAGGGTATTTCCAAACAGCGTTCCCCGACGAGCCAGCCTGCTTCGTTGTGAATCCCCAGGTGATGAAGGCGTGGGTGGGAGGGGACAGATTTCCGATTGAGTTAGTTTCGACTCTTACGTCACGTTTCCCACACCTGCTGGTTCATGGTTTACGTCTGGATGCATTTGACTCCAAGGTCGTTGCGGCATTGTCGCGTGGCTGTTTGCAATCTATCGAAGCGATTACCGGTGATAGTCTCAGTTATGCAGTTGCTAAAGATTCGCAGCATATTTGCGGTGCATTCTCTGGGCTTTCCTTTGGTTCGGCGGATCCGACGAACGATCATGTGTTCTCACGGAGTGGGGACGATAGTGCCACCCAGGAGATGATCATGATCGGAGGGCGTCCTTTTATGGCCCTTGTTAAAGATGCAACCACCGAGATTTTATTTCTGGCCAGCGAGGATGTGGCGGATCTGGATGCCGAGGCCGATGACGCATCTTTAATCCAATATTTCTCAAGATTTGTCCCTCACGCTATGGCGCTACGATACATATTTGGCCAACAAAGTTGGCGTCCATGTCAGCATCATGCGACGATAATTATTGATGACCCGCTTCTCAGGAAGACCTACGGATTTCTGAATTTTGAATCCTTGCATCGCCTCACGGTACAACATAACTTCCATGTGGCGATCGCCTTTATCCCTCATAACTTCAGGAGAAGTTCCCCACGCATCGCTCAACTCTTTCGAGAGAACCCGGCGCGCTTATCGATCTGTTTCCATGGGAATGATCATGTCAGCCAAGAGTTCGCCTCAACCGATAAAGAGACTTTAAATACCATGCTTCATGTGGCAGAAGAGCGGGTAAAGGTTCATCAGGAAAAGACAGGGCTTCCTTGTGATAAGGTGATGGTGTTCCCGCAAGGTCACTTTTCAGTAGAGGCAATGAGTGTCCTGAAGTCCCACAACTTTTATGCCGCAGTAAACACGGTTCCCCACCCGACACAACATCTGCTTCGTCTCACCATTCGTGAGCTTGCTCAGCCGGCCGTCATGCGGTACGGAGACTTTTCGCTGTTCATTCGTAATTCTATCCAAGATACCCATGAGCACGATATTGCGTTCAAGTTGTTCTTTGGTCGTCCCATCCTAATCTGTGAACATCACGATATAGGTCAACAGCTTGAATCTCTTGCCGAGTTTGCGCAGATGGTCAATTCCATAGCACCCGAAATACAGTGGACGAATCTTGCTCAAACCGTCAGTAACTCAATTCTCATTCGGCGAGTTCCAGATGGAGGCTATCAAGTTCGGGCCTATTCCGGGACCGCAAGAATTTCTAACAGCTCAGACTCTATGGAGCAGTTCTCGATCGAATGGAGTCATTCCGGTCACAGCCACGCAGTTGAGCAGGTACTTCAGGGAGAATCATCCTCCAATCGTTTTGAGGCCGATGATCTAGGAGTCCGACTGTCGGTGGAGGTGTCTCCTCATAGATCCCAGTTACTCTCTGTGGTGTATCGAGCCAGTCATGGTTTTTCTGGTGGTTTTGGTTTTCGGCTGAATGCCCGTGCCTTTTGTCGGCGAAGACTCTCCGAAGTCAGAGACAACTATCTGTCTAAGAGTCCGTATCTGCTGGCAATGGCAAAACAACTTCGGCGCCAATTTTTTCCGTCAATGCGTAACAAATCAGATATGAGCAGCATGCGATAGACCGTATCTCGTTAAGTCTGTGCCAATTGATTCCGCTTATGTTTCAGGGAAAGGACTCATACCCATGAGTGGAAACAGGGGGAAGGCGGGTACAGATGATAAGCGTGGAATTGAAAGAGGGCTGAAAAATCCGAATGCGAAGCCATGCGACGCGAGCGGTCCTGTCGACAATGACTCAATAAGAAGCATGATGTCCGCCGATAGCCATCTCTGTATTGCGCCGGATGTGAAGCTTGGGAATAACGTGAAGTTTTCAAAATTCATCAACCTTTACGGTTGCGAGGTTGGCGATGAGACCAAGATTGGAGCATTCGTCGAGATTCAAAAGAACGCCAAGGTTGGCAAACGTTGCAAAATATCGAGCCACACATTCATCTGTGAAGGGGTCACGATCGAGGACGAGGTCTTTGTCGGGCACAACGTCACGTTCGTCAACGACTCCTTCCCTCGTGCGACGAGCAAGACCGGTGGGCTCCAGACCGAGCAGGATTGGAAGGTCGAAGTCACATTGGTCAAGAGAGGGGCGTCGATTGGATCGGGAGCAACCATCCTGTCGAATGTGGTCATCGGCGAAAATGCCCTGATCGGTGCCGGCTCGGTGGTGACCAGCGATGTACCGGCAAACGCGATCGTGGCAGGCAATCCGGCGAAAGTGCTTCGATATCTTAAGGCAGGCTAGATGCTTAGGGGTTCAGGCCGAAGGCGCGACCCAGGCATTCAGGCTGAAGGCTGTTAGGCTGAAGGTAGGAGTTCAGAGGTCCGGACACTTCAGCCGTCAGTCTGTGTCAGAAACCTTCGGCCTGAATCCCTTCAGCCTGTATCCCTAGTCTTCCACCTGAACCCCTTCGGCCTATCAACCTAAATACGGAGCCCCCCATGAGCGATGAGAAAGTTCCCTTTCTTGATCTGGTCACGGCCCATCGGGGCCTTCAAGATGAGTTTGTCGACGTTCTCAAGACAGCGCTCAGTACCGCAGGATTTATCGGCGGTCCGATGGTCCAGGGATTCGAACAGGACTTCGCCATGTTTTGCGAATCGCGAATCTGTGTAGGGCTCGGCAGCGGCACTGATGCCTTGCGGTTTGCGCTGATTGCTGCTGGAGTAGGCCCCGGCGACATTGTGGTGACGGTGCCGAATACGTTCATTGCCACGACCGAGGCAATTTCCCAGGCTGGCGCCCATCCTGATTTCGTCGACATCGACGAGCGGACCTACAACATGGACCCAGGGAAGCTCCGCCAGTATCTAGAGAAGGACTGCTCGTGGGATGCAGGCGCGAGGCGGGCTTTTCACAAGCGATCAGGCAATCCTGTGACATCAGTCATTCCAGTTCATCTGTACGGCCAAATGGCCGATATGGACCCCATTCTCGATCTGGCAGCCCAATACAATCTCAAAGTGATTGAAGATGCCTGCCAGGCGCACGGAGCCGAGTATTTCTCAAAGAAGGAAAATCGATGGCGCAAGGCCGGGTCCATGGGACATGCAGCGGCATTCAGCTTTTATCCTGGCAAGAACTTGGGCGCCCTTGGAGAGGCCGGCGCTATGACAACCGGTGACGAACAGTTGGCTCAGACCTGCCGGCTGTTGCGTGACCATGGCCAGTCGAAGAAATACTTCCACGACATCGAGGGCTACAATGGACGACTTGATGCCATACAAGCCGGCTTTCTGCGGGCCAAGCTCCGGCATTTGAAGAAATGGAATGGACAACGGAGAGAGATTGCGAAGCGCTACAACCAGCTGTTTGCCGGTACGGAGGGAAGTATCACGCTTCCTCACGAGCCGGACTGGTCTCGGTCTGTCTACCATCTCTACGTATTACGCGTCGCCGATCGTGTTCAGCTTCAGAAGCAGTTGGACGAAGCAGGTATCGGTACAGGGATTCATTATCCGATCGCGCTTCATTTGACGAAGGCCTACGAAGGACTTGGGTTCCGTGCCGGTGATTTTCCGGTCGCGGAGAAAGCCGTTTCACAGATATTGTCGCTTCCCCTGTTTCCGGACCTCACCTCTCGCCAGCAAGATCGCGTCGTAGCAACAGTGCTGAAGTCCGTTGCCGTCACCTCTGGTTGATCTGGTCTGTCTGGTCTATTCGGTCTATCTAGTCTGTCTCGTCTGTCAGGTCTATCTCGTGTGTTCGATCGAACGAAACTAACCAGATAGACCAGATGAACCAGACAGACCAGACAGACAAAATGACCAAGACCGGCCTGTGGATTGTTTTCAGCCTCCTGTTCGCGCTCCTGGCAACGGTGATAGTCCTGCTCAACATGCCGCCGCTCACCGACTGTCGTTCAGAAGCGCCGGTTGAAGCCGGGCAACGCTGGTTTAGTGCAACACAGACAGTGGTTGAACCTTGGCAGGGACAACATCATGTGTACGGCACTTTTAGTGTGCCAGATCAATATGGGCGTGATCGGCTCTACAGGGCGAAGTTGGTGATTCAGGGATTCACTAAAGAATTTGCCGTAATCAGCCCTGAAGGCGGAGACAACTACAACGGTCGAGCGGAACAAGGACATTACATCAAGCGGGTTTATCTACCCACCAGAACAGCTCTGTGGTTCTTAGTGACTGGACGATTCGGCGATCTGAAAATGCCCTGTCATTGGTGGTTGGTAATTGCGGATCGTTTTGGGTGAACGCCCGTTGTGTTCAAGTAAGCGGTGTATACCGCCAATTGAAAATCTCGTCCCACTGAAACGTTCATGATGAGTTCCAAAGCCAAGATATTCCGAAATGTCATCTACACCGGTTTGACTAAAGGGACCACAGTAATTTGCATGGCAGTCACCAGTATGATTGTGGCCAGGAATCTTAGCCCATCTGATTATGGGGTCGTCGCATTTGCAGGCATCATTATCGGATTTCTGGGCCAGTTTAGTGACCTGGGCGTGGGGAGCGCGGCCGTTCGCCGTCCTTCCCTCGACAAGAAGAGCCTTCAGACAGCCTTCACGCTCAAGATTATCCTTGGAGTTGGGGCGTTCCTGGCTGTCCAGCTCATCGCGCTGTTCGCGCACCATTTCTTCGAGCATCCTGCAACAGGCGACGTGATGCGTGTCTTAGCCTTTAATTTCCTCCTCAGCACGATTGGCTTCATGCCGTGGGTGACGTTAACGCGGGAACAGAATTTCCGCGCCCTGGTGGTTCCCGGGGTTCTCAGTGTCGTAGCTCGGTCTGTCATCGCGATCACGCTGGTTCTTTCTGGTTGGGAATACTGGTCCATTGTACTGGCCGATATTGGAGCAACGGTAGTCAGCACGATTGCCATCCAACTCATGAGAAAAATTCCCATGGGTTTTCATTTCGATTGGCACGTCGCGCAAGAATACTTGCGGTTCGGTGCGCCGTTGCTGGGAAGCGGAGTCCTCGTCTTTCTCATATTTAACCTGGATAACCTTCTGATCGGTACAGCCATGGGAAGCGTGCAATTGGGCTACTATGCGTTGGCCTTTACATGGGGAAGCTTTATTTGCAGCCTGCTCCGCGACACCGTCAACAGCGTCTTGTTCCCTGCATTCTCCGCTATCCAGGATGACACAGCCGCAATGAGGCGTTGGTACCTCAAGACGGTGGATCTCGTCGCATTCCTTTCCCTGATCGTCAATACGACGCTGCTGGCAAACGCACACTTTTTCCTTGTCACATTTTTAGGCAATGGCAGCGATAAATGGGTGTCGGCCACATTGTCTCTCGAAATTTTGTGCATCTACGGAATAATCCGGGCAACCACTGAACCGCTCGGCAACTGTATTATGGCGCTGGGACGCACCAAGGTTCTCATGCAGGCTGCCATCCTGGCAGGGTTGGTCGAGGTGGTGTTGCTTGCTCTGGTCGTGATAAGCGGAAAAATTGAACTCGTTGCAGCGGTTGTGCTCGTTGCGTATGCAACCCAAGCAGTCATCTACATTCCATTTTTGCGCCGCCATCTAGGGGTCGGGGTACGAGATCTCGCTGCGCAACTATGGCCGGTCATTCCGGCACTGCTAGCAGGCTACGGAGCCACCCTCTTGGTGTCGGCGTCGTTTGGGGATTCCCTGGCTACCCTTGCGATGAGAGCCTTGCTCACGGCACTGGTGGTCGCTATTGTCCATGGACTCTGCACTCGATTTCGTTGCTTCCATGAAGCGAGAGGGATGATTTTTGGGAACATGGTCCGTGCACGGGCGTAGCAAGAACCGAAAACTAGCAGGTCGGAAGCGATAGTTCAGGAGCTGGATACTTTGTGAATATACCACTAACAGAACTCAGTTACGTTTCCAAGTCGGCGCAATACTTTACGCAAGCCCGCCCAGAAATGTTGCGTTTCGTACCGGCTAATTGCCGCCGCCTGCTCGATGTTGGTTGTGGTACAGGAACATTTGGATCGGCAGTAAAGCAAGACCGTCAAATCGAAGTCTGGGGAGTCGAGCCTTTTGCCTCTGCAGCGGCAATAGCAGCAGACAGGCTGGATCGTGTCATTACAGGTCCGTTCGGGCCTGAAACTGACTTGCCTGCCGGCGCCTTTGATTGCATCGTATTCAACGATGTCCTTGAGCATATGGTCGAACCCGAGCGGGCGTTACGCTATGCCAAGTCCCTCCTGTCAGCCGGAGGGACGATAGTGGCTTCGATTCCCAATGTTCGATACTTCCCGGTCCTATGGCAACTGGGGGCTCTTGGCAATTGGGAATACGAGGATCGCGGCATATTGGATAGGACTCACCTGCGATTCTTTACTAAATCGAGCATTCTAAGAATGTTTCACGAAGAGGGATATGCGGTGAGGAGTATTTCTGGCATCAATCTTTATGCGGGGGTTCCGAATGTCAGACGACGTCTGTGGTTCGTCTATCGAGTCGTAAATGTGCTGTTCCTGGGGAAATTTGCCGATCTGAAGTTTCTACATTTTGCCGTTGTGGCCGAACCGGTCGCTACGCGGTAGCTACGAAGAAGATTCTAAAAAAACATGGCTGTGCAAGCGAGATTAATTGCGTTCTACCTTCCGCAGTTTCATCCGACACCTCTGTAGTAGGTGGTTTCATCTGGCTAACATTCGGTCGAGAAGTACAGGATGCTTAATAGTCTTCGTGCGAAATTGCCGGATCCCTTGAGAAGAGTCCTACGGCAAGTCAGGGCGGCAACTCTTAGCCTTGGACTTCCTCGGAACCGGGAGTTTAAACAGCCTCAATCAGAGATCGACGCAAGCGCCGCTATGTCTATTATCGTTGCGATACACGATGAGCCTGAAGTTGTTGAACGATGTCTATCAAGTCTTGAACGATACGCGACGAAGGCCGAGGTTATCCTTGTGGACGATAGCTCGAAGCTTGACCGGACGGTTGCCATTGTTGATGACTTCGGTCAACGGAGGGGTTGGGTGGTCATTCGGCATTCATCCCCAAAGGGGCATAGTAGATCCTGTGAGGCAGGTGCCCGTGTGGCGACACGGCCGTACCTCTGTCTTCTCAACTCAGATACCGTCGTGACACCCTGGAGTTGGCGAGGTGTTAAGGAGGCTTTTGAATCGGACGTTAACATTGCTGCTGTTGGGCCTTCGACAAGTTGGGCTACGACACCACAGAGGATTTCAATCGCAATGCACTGTCGGCATTACTGGACGGATTCTCAAATCTATGGTTTCGTCGAACGAACAATTGCGAAAGGCCGAGAGAACAGGATGATTGACCTAGCCGAGGTTAGTGGCTGTGCGTTCTTTATTCGCCAGGAGCTTTGGGCTAAATTGGGAGGATTCGATCCCAATTTGCCGGATTATGGGAATGAAACTGAGCTTTGCCTCCAGCTGTTGAAACAGGGGTTTCGTATCGCCTGGACTCAGGGGGCGTATATCCACCACCTCGGACGCCAGAGTTATGGCAGAGAAGGAGTCAACGTAATTGAGCAGAAAAAGCGGGCTGTGGGCGAATATATCGCCAAGAAACATGGACAGCCTGAGCAAGGGACATAACCACGTGACCAATGCCAGCAAGGTCACACTTAAACTGGCAAGTGCGGCAGGGGCGCACGGCATGAAGAAGACCGAGCTAGACCGGGTCTGATGGACACCTCAAAAGGGGGCACGATAGCTTCGGAGGAGATGTGACATGGGCCAGCGTCGATAGTTCACTCCTGAGTTCAAATGCCAGGCGATTCAGCGACTGAACGCTGGGAGCCGCCCCGCCGCCGAGATTGCTCGTGAGCTCGGCACCCCACGCAATCGTCCCTACAAATTGCAGAGAGAGATCGCCTGGCATGGCGGAGCGTTTCTTGGCTCTGGTCGGCAAGCGGGGCTGGCTGCCGAGCTGGCGCGCCTCAAGCGGGGTCGGCTTGGGTCAGCGAGTAGGGGACATGTTTAACACATGCTTACTGTCTTAATAGCGACACGAAACGGAAGTCGGACCTTGCCGGGCGTTTTGGACGCCTTCACTCGCATACAGGCGCCCTTATCCGGCTGGAAATTAGTCGTAGTAGATAACGGAAGCACGGACCGAACACGCGAAATTATCGAATCGTTTCAGACGGTCTTGCCTGTGACGTATGTGTTTGAAGGGAGTTTAGGCAAGAACGCCGCCCTCAATACCGGTCTCGCACATGTAGATGGTGATCTGGTCGTTTTCACGGATGATGATGTTTTCCCACGTCCCGGCTGGTTGATCCGGCTGCGTGCTGCCGCTGACGACCATCTGTCATACACAATGTTTGGGGGAGTCATCCTACCGCGCTGGGAGGTGGAGCCACCGCCTTGGCTGGAATGGGTGCCCCCTGCGCCAGTTTTTGCATTTACCGACCCTCGATTGAGAGAGGGCTCGACCGATTCGGACTCTCTTTTTGGCGGAAACATGGCTATCCGTGCTGAGGTATTCGATGGAGGTACGCGCTTTGACGTTTCGATTGGGCCACGTGGGGCCAACTACCCAATGGGAAGCGAGACGGAGTTACTGCGAAGATTGAAACGACAGGGGCACAAAGCCTGGCATGTCCAGGAAGCTGTGGTTGAGCATTTCATTCGAAAATATCAAATGGATAAATCCTGGGTGTTGAGACGCGCGATTCGGTTCGGTCGCGGAGGGGTTCGATTATCAAAATCGGCGGAACCAGCAACCGCCCCATCATGGCTTGGTATGCCACCATGCTATTTCCTCTGGATACTGAAACGACTGATAAAGATAGCGGTGGCCTGGTTGAAATCTAACGAGCAAGAACTGTTCGTGTCTCGTTGGCATCTCAACTGTATTTGGGGACACGTTGTTGAAGCGCGACTCTCGCGCCGTCGGCGGTACTTTCAAGGTGACAAGGAGGCCTAGAAGTTATGCCTACAATGCCGACGCCGAGAGCTTCTTCTGGTGCTCAAACGGGAACGGGTGAATCGGTACCACTGGCTGATCCGGTTACAGTGGACTATTTTTATACGGCGAAATGACGCCTTCTCTCAAAATTCTTTACATTGTTTCTCACTGGCCCGGCGCGCCCACATACGGCGGGCAACAGCGAGTCTTAGAGATCGGAAGCTTGCTTAAGAGAGTAGGTAGCGTCAGTTTAGTCGTAGTCGACGAGCATGGTCATGACAAGCGCACGAGGGAAAAGACGGAAGCCGAATTCAACCTCGTGCGCGTCATCACAGTTAAGACTGCCTCATTCAAAGGGTTGCAGGAACGTCTTCGTCATGAGTTTGATGCGGGATATCTTCACACGAGGCCTCACACAGTTGATCCCACTGAACGCCAGGCTGTACTTGATTTAGCAAACCAGCACGACCTTATGTGGGTGCATACGATCAGGACTGCAAATTCACTTGGAATATATCGCTGGCCACATTCAGTATTGGACGTTGACGACATCCCAAGCAGGTTGTACCAATCGTCGGCCCAGGTAGCTGCTAGCTTTGAGAGAAGAATGTTAGACCGTAGGATGAGCCTAATTTGGAAGCGCCGCGAGAAGCGATTGGCAGATCGCTTTGATGTTATGACTGTGTGCAGTGAAGACGATCGTAAGTATCTGGGCATGAATCACGTGCGTGTATTGCCCAACGGGTTTCAGCGATTGTCGAATGTCGAGAGACGTCCTACTCAACCTCCGCGCCTTGGCTTCATCGGGACATTTCGGTGGAATCCAAATGAGGATGGAGCAAGATGGTTTTGTGCCAAGGTGTGGCCAAAAATCAAGGAACAGCTGCCCGATGCTGAATTGCGAATCATTGGGGATGGCACTGAGCAGGCGAGCGGGTGGGGTGACGAGGTCGTTGCGCTTGGTCGAGTGGAGGATGTTGGGCCTGAAATAGCCACGTGGTCGGCAATGATCGTTCCCATTCGTATGGGAGGAGGGACTCGCATCAAAGTGCTAGAAGGATTCGCGAGAAAATGTCCGGTTATTACAACGAAGCTGGGAGCGTTTGGCTATGACATTAAGGATGGAGAGGAAGCATACATAGCCGACGATCCTGCCCTCTTTGCACTGCGCTGCATTGAGTTGATGAAGTCACCGCAAGTGGCTGAGCGTATGGCAGACCGAGCCTATGGTCGCTTCTTAAAAAGTTGGACATGGGATTCATATGAACACATCGTACAGGTAGTTTCTAATATTGCAGTTAGATGAATGTGCATCATTGGATTAACACATGCACGGTGGCAGACCAGCAGCCGCGCTTCTTCCGTTCTTGCCTTCTACAATGCGCTAAGGGAGCCAGAACACATAAACCGCAGAGACATTCATGTGAGGGTTGTTAGGCTCGTAGGCTGGAAAGTGCTGCCGAAAGTTGGTCATGTACAGGCGAATCTCTTGCCTACAAGAGCTTTATACCATGGGCGTGATCCACTGTGATCAAGTGTCACTTCTGGGAGTGTGATTTCTGGAAACACGCCACGTTCTCATAATTCACGACACGACATTTCATTCCGATAGATCATGAATTCAGAAATTCCCAAGCGCATCATCCAGACCAATAAAAGTTTAGATTTGCCGCTGCTCGAAAGGGCTGCTGTCGCAAATATCAAACTGCTCAATCCGGATTTCGAGTACTTGTTTTTCGATGATAGGCAAGTGGAAGAGTTCATCGAGAAAGAATTCCCTGAATATCAAAGTGTTTTCCACTCATTTCCTGTTCCGATTCAGCGGTACGATTTCTTCAGATACCTGGCGGTCTATCGCTTTGGGGGATTTTACTTGGATATGGATATCTTCCTCGCATCGAGTCTGTCGGAGCTGTTGGAGTACGATTGCGTATTCCCATTTGAGGCGCTGACATTCAATGCTTGCTTGCGAGAAGAGCACAACATGGACTGGGAGCTTGGTAACTATGCCTTTGGAGCAACAGCGGGCCATCCTTTCCTTCGTGCGGTCATCGACAATTGTGTGAGGGCGCAGAAGGATGTGGATTGGGCCAGAGCTATGACGAGATCCGTTCCTCGAGTCTTTCGCGAAGAATATCAGGTCATTTCTACCACTGGCCCGTGGTTATTATCGAGAACGCTCGCAGAATTTCCTGACGCTGACAAGCACATCACGGTTCTTTTCCCCAAAGATGTATGCGATTCCAAATATTGGAATCAATTTGGAACATTGGGGGTTCATCTCATGGGAGGGAGTTGGCGTAAGCGAAAAGGGATCTTGAAAAGACGTTTGCAGGGTTACTGGGAGGTATATCTGCTTAATAAGGTGCTTAAGGCGAGCAGAAAGCTTGGCAAGGGCAGATCATTGCAATTCAAGTGAAGCATGAATGCTCTGATCTGTGATTCCTCATCAGGGCCACTTCTCTATCTCAAATTGGGATAGGCATACAACCAATGAGTGGGGAGAGAAACATGAAAACAGTCGCGGTTATTGGAGCGGGATATTGGGGAAAGAATCTGGTCCGCAACTATTTCGAATTAGGAGCGCTCCACTCAGTGTGCGATGCGCGAAGGGAAGTGTTGTCCGCCTTGCAGAAAACCTATCCCAATGTCACCTACTCGGCGAAGTATGAAGACGTGCTGGCCGACAAGTCAGTAAAGGCGGTGGTCATCGCTCTGCCTGCGGAAAGCCATTATGAGTGTACCGAGAAGGCTCTGCGGGCCGGCAAGGACGTGTTCGTCGAAAAACCGCTCGCCCTGGATCTCGACCATGCCAAAAAGTTGAATGCGATCGCCTTGGAAGAAAAACGAATCCTCATGGTGGGACATCTGTTGCGCTACCATCCGGCATTCATCAAGCTCAAGGACTTGATAGATCATGGGACGCTTGGACGGCTCCAGTATCTCTATTCGACCAGGCTGAGTCTGGGGAAAATCAGACGGGAGGAAAATGCATTGTGGAGTTTTGCGCCGCACGATATCTCCATGATATTGGCCCTGTGCAATGAGATGCCGCAGCATGTCACCGCCGTGGGCCATAATTATCTGCATAAGCAGTTGGCGGATGTGACGACGACCCACTTGTCCTTCCCGAGCGGCGTCAATGGCCACATCTTTGTGTCCTGGCTGCACCCCTTCAAAGAGCAGAAACTGATCGTTATTGGGGAAACCAAGATGGCTGTGTTCGAAGATACGCAGCCGTGGGACAAGAAGATTGCGCTCTATTCGCACACCATCAAGTGGCAGCACGGTATGCCGATCCCGGAGAAGGCCGATCCTGAATTTGTGGCGCTGGAAGAGAAAGAACCGCTCAGGGAAGAGTGTCTCCATTTTCTCCAATGCATTGAGAAAAGAACCACGCCGATTACGGATGGAAACGAGGGATATCGGGTATTGGATGTGCTGCACAGGGCTCAGCAAGCGTTAGAAAGTGGATTGGGCAAAGACAAAAGCGCATCGCAAGCGGCAGGAGACGGGTCGTATTTTGCGCATGAGTCGGCGTTTGTCGATGCGCCATGTCAGATCGGGCCAGGCACCAAGATCTGGCACGGATCTCATGTCATGAAAGGGGCAGAGATCGGAGAGAAATGCATTCTGGGACAGAATGTATGCATCGCAAACGATGTCAAGATAGGAAGCAACGTCAAAATTCAAAACAACGTGTCGGTGTATACGGGAACAGAAATAGAGGACGATGTCTTTCTTGGCCCCTCCTGTGTGTTGACGAACATTACGAATCCGCGCTCTCAGATCGTTCGGCATTCCCTCTATGAAAAGACCCTCATCAAGCGAGGAGCGACCATCGGGGCCAATGCCACGATCGTCTGCGGAGTGACGATCGGTCGCTACGCCTTTGTCGCTGCCGGCGCTGTCGTTGCCAAAGACGTTCCGGATTACGCCTTGATGCTGGGGATACCTGCCAAGCAACAGGGCTGGATGAGCCGGCATGGAATCAAGCTTCCGGCTCCCGATAAAGCGGGGATGATGGTCTGTCCTGAAAGCAACTTTAGATACAAAGAGGCAAGCAAAGGAGTGCTCAGGTGCCTGGATCTGGATGAGAAGAAGCCGTTACCGGCAGAGATGGCAGTCGGTAAGCTCCGGTATGACCAGTTGAAGAAATGAGCGATGCGAGAACGATGCTGGTGGAATTTTTCAGCATCCTGCTAGGAGAACGAAGAGGGCTCGCCTAATCCAAGGAGACTGATTATGGAGTTCATCGATCTGAAGAAGCAGTACGAGAGAATCAAACCGCGCATTCACGCCCGGATCGATGACGTGTTGCGTCACGGAAAATTCATCATGGGGCCGGAAGTCGCGGAGTTGGAAACGAAACTGGCCGCATACGTCGGTTGCAAGCACTGTGTTTCCTGTGCAAATGGAACAGATGCCCTTCTTCTCAGCCTGATGGCGTATGAAGTAGGCCCCGGCGACGCGGTGTTCACCACACCGTTCACCTTCATTGCGACAGCCGAGGTGATCTGTCTACTTGGAGCCACTCCAATTTTCGTGGATATTGATCCGCGGACGTACAATATCGATCCCGATAAGCTTGGGAAAGTCATTGAGGAAACTAAACAGGGGACAGGGCGTAGTGCGGGTAGTTCGAAAAAACTTAACCCCAAGGGGATCATTCCAGTCGATCTGTTCGGTTTGCCTGCCGACTATGACAAGATCAACCGGACAGCAAAACAGCATGGGCTGTTCGTGTTGGAAGACGCGGCTCAGAGTCTCGGTGGAAGTTACAAAGGGAGAAAATTGGGGAATGTCGCGGACATTGCGGCAACCAGCTTTTTCCCGGCAAAGCCGCTTGGAGCCTATGGGGACGGAGGGGCCATCTTTACGAACCACGAGGCGATGGCGGATCGGCTTCGCTCGCTTCGCGAACATGGAAAGGGTTCTCACAAGTACGACAACGTGAGGATCGGTATCAACGGCAGGCTGGATACCCTGCAAGCTGCCATTCTGCTTCCGAAGCTGGAGATATTCGATAGCGAAATCAAGGAACGGCAAGAAGTCGCGGCGAGGTATACCAAGGCGTTCAAAGATTTAGTGCAGGTTCCCCATGTTCCCGATGGCCTTCTTTCTGCCTGGGCCCAATACTCGGTCGTAACTGATAAGAGGGACTCGTATTTGAGCAAACTGAAGGAATTTGGGATTCCAACTGCTGTGTATTACCCGAGACCGCTCCATCTGCAGACAGCGTTTTCACACCTGGGCTATCGGCAAGGGGATTTTCCGGTTTCAGAGCAGGCGTCAGAGAGGATATTCAGCCTGCCGATGAATCCCTATCTCGACTCAGATGATCAAAGTAGAATCATTGAGGCGGTGAAGAAGGCACATGGAGACATCGCGAGAGGATGATGAAGGACCTCGCCTGGTAACGGGAATGTATGAACCCAGAAAGGACAACCAGCGGTAGAAACCACATCAGCGTGTGCATTTGCACCTATATGCGACCGGTATTACTCAGGCGTTTGTTGGAGGAATTGGGTAAGCAGGAGACCGGTGGGCTGTTCACCTTTTCGATCGTGGTAGTCGATAACGACCACTTGGAATCTGCGAGACGAGTTGTAACGGAGTTCCTCGCTGCATCGCCTATCCGGGTCACCTACTGTGTGGAGCCGCGACAGAACATCGCGCTGGCTCGAAACAAGGCGATTGAGAACGCCAGCGGGAACTTTATCGCATTCATCGACGACGATGAATATCCGATAGGAGGGTGGCTGCGGAGTCTTTTTACGGCATGCACCACATGTGACGTTGCCGGCGTTCTTGGTCCGGTGAGACCATATTTCGAGCATGAGCCACCCAGCTGGGTGCGGGAGGGAAAGTTTTTTGATCGCCCCACGCACAGCACCGGGTACAGACTAGGAATGTGGGAATCTCGTACAGGAAACGTTCTGTTTGTAAGAAGCATCCTTGACACGGTGCCGGAGCCTTTTCGATCAGAATTTGGAACGGCTGGGGAAGACATCGACTTCTTTCGGAGAATGATGGAGAAAGGGGATGTTTTCATTTGGTGCGATGAAGCAGTCGTATATGAGCTGGTTCCTCCAGAGCGGTGCACGAGCAAATACCTCTTGCGAAAAGCATTGCTGCGGGGGAGTAACTTCCTAAAGCATCCGACAGATCGGGTGAAGAATCTATTGAAATCATTTGTGGCAGTTCCTCTGTATGGAATGCTGCTGCCATTCATGTTTTTAGCTGGGCATCATCACTTCATGAAGTATTTGGTTAAGCTCTGTGACCACACTGGTCGGATTGTGATGTTACTCGGGATACAGATAGTACGGGAGAGGGAGCCGCAAAAACGAAGCGTGAGTCTGTGACGCCTATTCTCGGGCCCTGGCGGAACACACGGGGAAAGGTCTGGAGTACATGAAAGTTGTCAAGCGTCTCGTGAGAGATTTCATTGTAAGAACTCGATTGTCTCGAAACACCACGAACAAATTGTTTGCTTGTCTCACATATCCGGAGTTTCTCGACAAACTCGCGCTGACGGCCAAAGTTCCTCACACATATGAGACCAGGGACATTTTCTGGAAAAATATCGTTGAGCGAATCGGTCCAACTGAGCCAGTGCTATTTTTAGAGTTCGGCGTATATCGTGGCGAAAGCATTAGATGGTTTTCAAGAAATCTCAGTAACCCTAAGTCGCTCTTTTTGGGTTTCGATACGTTTGCCGGCCTTCCTGAAGACTGGGAAGTGCGGAATGTGCCCGCGGGGACGTTCTCTTGCAACGGCCAGGAGCCCTGCGTCGATGACCCGCGTGTGAGCTTTGTAAAGGGCTTGTTCTCAGATTCGCTTCCGAAAACAATCGATAAAATAAAAGTAGCAGCAGAGGGGAGAACCGTTCTGGTGCACTTTGATGCCGATCTGTTCTCGTCTACACTCTTTGTCCTTACCTTCATCTGGCAACGGCTCGATCGCTATTATTTCTTATTTGATGAGTTCTTTGGCGAGGAATCGTGGGCACTCTCAACGTTTATGCAATCCTACCCCTGTCAATTGGAGTTATTGACCAGTGATACTCCATCTGGTCAATTAGGAGTTCCAACTCCCGCTAGACTGTTCGGGGCAATACGGAATACCCGATAACTCCCCTTTCTGCAGCCCCAGGACCATTGCCGGAATCGCAGGCATCCACTCATCGGGCCTGATTGAAGCCGAGAACTCTCCGTTAGCACCGTCATCCTGGACGATGGAGCATACGGCGGCCTCCTTGAAATCAAGAATTTCTCCACGCACCGCAAGGCCTAGTGATGCTGATAATCAATGCAGATGATTTCGGGAAGAGCATGGAAACGACGAATAACATCGTCATGTGCTTTGGGGAAAAGCGGATAACATCGAGCAGCGCAATGGTGTTTATGCAAGATTCCGAAAGGGCTGCAAGCTTAGATTTTGAAAATAGTTTTGAGGTGGGACTTCATTTGAATTTCGACGAACAGTTTACCGGGGATGTTCCAGCCTTGCGCGTGAAAGAATATCTAACCCAAACAGCCGCTTTTTTGACCGGAAGCAAATTGCGCCAGGTCATGTACAATCCTATGCTGCAAAGGCAATTTGAGTACCTGTACAACGTACAGTACGAAGAATTTATTCGGTTATACCGTCGACCGCCTTCTCATATTAATGGACACCATCATAGGCACTTATGCAGCAATGTCTTGTTTGGCAGGATCATTCCCGATGGTTCCAGGGTCAGGAGAAGTTTTACATTTATGAAAGGTGAGCGGTCATTTGGGAATAGGTTATATCGCCGAGCCGTCGATACAGTGCTAAAGAGAAGATACATCACGACGGATATGTTCTTCGCCGCAAGTCCCGCAGTAGAACCAAATTATCTGATGCAAAAGGTCGAGTTGGCCAAAAACCACAATGTCGAGTTAATGGTCCATTTATCTTCCCAGAGGGAAGTGGAATATCTCATGCGGCAGGAATTCATCGACAGTATCGGCGAAGTGCCTCGAGGAACATATCGGGATCTCCCTGTGAGGACAACTTCAAAAGATCCTGTTCGAACCGACGTATCTACAAACCTCTAAGAGCGTCCCATGATGAAGCCGTATCGGCTGTTAGAGATTGAACGGAGTGCTCGTTCCTGTGAGTGGGAGTAGAGGGGGACATGTTTGAGCCTGAGTTTGCCGACAAACGAAGCTGGCCAGGGCAAGCCATCCCTTCTCACTCATGGCGCAGCGAGTTGCAGCGAAGCAGTGTGCGCAAGGTCCAATTGCTGTACTGGAGAGAGCATTGCTTAGAGTGTGCGCCGCCAGATTGCTATTATAGTTGTCAGCTCTATGTCGCGCGGCAGGATAAAAGATGTGCACGATTTGAGTATGGAATTTACCCCAATAAGTGTGTGGAGGGGCTATCAAACTTTGGGGCGGAAGTAAAATTTCGCAAATGGGGGAAGCTCGGAACTCACCTCTATAAGGGGGCAGTATCGCCCTCTCTCCACAATGCCTTGTCTTGGCTCGATAGAGCAGGGTCGTCGATCGTTCCTCTTGCCTATACCATTGGGAAGCCATTCAACTTCGTAGACATTTTCAACGTCAAATTCCGCAATCCTCAACGATTCGGATACAAGGGGTATGCCCATATCCGTGAGAAAGTATTGCAGGCCTTACCATCCGGGACCGAGGAAGAGAGTAAATACGATGCGTTTGTCATGGAATGTTTCTCTTATGAGAAAGATACCTTCAGCTTGATTCTTGAGTACAAGGAATCTGAGGTCAAAAGTCGTCATAGCCTTGAGATAAGAGAAGGAAAGAATTACCACGAGATCGCCTTGAAACAGTTTAATGGCGCTTCGATTCCTCTCAGGGGATTCCTGAATGTATATCCAGAGAACGACAAGGAAGTAAGAGTAGTATTTACGTGGCTCGATTTCGTTCAAAAGGAAACCCATGCCGGAGATGATGCAGGCGGGGTGCGACCTGCTGAAAAAGTTAAATGCGTAGTCTGGGATCTTGATAATAGTTTGTGGAAGGGTATCCTCATTGAAGATGGAGTAAATAGTATCGTTGTGCGAGAGGAAGCTGTCCGGCTCATTCATGCGTTTGACCAGCGGGGAATTATCCAGTCAGTTGTAAGTAAGAATGATCATGGTGAAGCTATGGAGGCCCTCGCGCAGTTGGGATTGAAAGAATATTTTGTGTATCCGATGATCAACTGGGATCCCAAGAGCGAGAATCTGAAGCGGCTGGCTACGGCATTGAATATTAATATCGATAGTCTCGCGCTCATCGATGATTCGCCTTTCGAAAGAGCTGAAGTACAGTCAGTTCTCCCGCAATGTCGAGTCTACAACGACACGGAAATAGCGAAACTCCTGGAGTATCCGGAATTGGATGTCCCGATTACCGATGAAAGTAAAATGCGCAGGAAGTCGTATTTGGCGGAGATGGAACGAGAGCAAACATACAAGGAGAGCGGAGGAGATTATGCGGGGTTCTTGCGGAGTTGCAGGATGGAGTTGCGCATTCTAGTTCCCCATGAAGAGGCTCAGATCGCCAGATGCCTGGAGCTGATTCAGCGCTCCAATCAACTGAACTTGTCTACGAAGAGGTACAGTGAGAAAGAGTTCAAGGAGTTGCTTGGAACTCAAAGCATGCTCTGTGTAGCGCTCCAGTGCAAGGACAGGTTTGGAGACTATGGCATCGTGGGTTTCGCGAGCCTGGATGAAGGCGGAAGTGAGCCTCGCCTCATCGATTTAGTTATCTCATGCCGAGTCGCTCAAAAGATGGTGGAACGCACCTTGATCGAATGGCTGGCTGAGCGGGCAAAGGACAAGGGGTGTCGAGTACTCAAAGCAGAGCTGGCTAAAACCAAAAGGAATGGACCTCTGCGGTCTGTTTTTGAGAGTCTGCCATTTTCTGTCGAGGAGGAAAATGACAGATCAGTCAAGATGAACCTCCCCCTCGATAAAATGAACGGGAGAAACGATATCATTCAAGTGTGTATTGACCTATAGCGACTGCCTTCTGGTTATAGAAATCCTCGAAGCCTCTTGGCAAACCCGAACCTTCCTATCGAAAAGATCTTTAACGATAACGAGGGCACATGCCTGGAATCGTCTGCATTGTTACGAAAATGCCTCGCCGAAAAGCAGAGGCGGAGCTTCTGCAAATGCTTGAGTCCATGAGGCACGAGTCTTCCGCCCTGACTGGCACATGGATAGACGAGTCCATTGGTGTGTACGTCGGATGGGTTGAGCGGAAGAATTCATTTTCAGTCGGGATGCCGCTCCGGAACGACCGGGGCAATGTTGCGCTGATCTTTTCAGGCGAAGAGTTTCCCAATCCTGGGACAGAGCAACAGCTGAAAGACCGGGGGCACCGGCTCGATCCCGGCGCACCGTCGTATCTTGTACACCTCTATGAAACAGATCCAAACTTTCCTGCCGGTTTGAATGGAAGGTTCCATGGACTCCTGGCTGATCGAATCGGTGGCATGGCCACGCTATTTAATGATCGGTACGGGATGCATCGCATCTACTACCATGCATCGAAGGAAGCCCTCTACTTCGCGGCGGAAGCGAAGTCAATTCTGGCGGTACGGCCTGAACTACGGAGGATAGATCCGCGTGCCATGGGGGAGTTCGTCACATGCGGCTGCGTCTTAGAGAACCGCACGCTCTTCAAGGGGATTCATGTGCTCCCGGGTGCGGCAAAGTGGGTATTCAGAAACGGCTCTGTTGAGCGGAAAGGAACGTACTTCCAGCCTCGGGAGTGGGAGGAACAGGAGCCCCTGGAGCCGGAAAAGTATTATCAGGAGCTTCGAGAGGTTTTCACGCGGAACCTACCTCGGTACTTCGAGTCAAGTGAACGGATCGGCATGTCCCTAACGGGGGGCCTGGACACAAGGATGATCATGGCATGGCAGAAGCCTCTTCCAGGCTCGCTCCCTTGTTACACGTTCGGCGGGATGTTCCGCGAATGCCGGGATGTCATCGTCGCGCGGAAAGTCGCCCGTGCCTGTGGACAGGCTCACGAGGTAATCCAAGTGGGAGAGGACTTCCTCTCGCGGTTTCATCACTATGCGGAGCGCACGGTATATCTCACGGACGGCTGCGCCGATGTCCGGCGATCATCCGATCTCTACCTCAACGAGCGTGCCAGGGAAATCGCTCCCGTCAGGATGACGGGAAACTACGGCAGCGAAGTGCTGCGGGGAGTGCGAGCATTTAAGCCAACCCAGCCATTGCCCGGACTATTCAATCAAAACCTGCTTCCGTACTTTCAACAGGCAGAGGAAACCTATAGATCGCTGCTTCAAGAACACCCCCTGTCTTTTGCTGTGTTCAAACAGGCGCCCTGGCATCATTACGGTTTACTTGCACTAGAAGAAACACAGGTCTCGTTACGATCTCCCTACCTCGATAACGGCCTCGTTCGGACCGTGTTTAGTGCTCCCAAGTCGACGTATGCGAATAATGCTATTTCACTGCGAATGATCGAAGAGGGTAACCCTGCGTTGCGACGAATTCCGACAGACCGTGGAGTTGGCGGAACCGGGTTGGCAGGGGCAGTTTCGCGGAGAGTCCATGAGTTCTTCCCGAAAGCCGAGTATGCCTATGATTACGGAATGCCTCAATGGTTGGCTGGTATAGATCATGTGCTATCTCCCTTGCATCTTGAACGTCTCTTCCTCGGCAGACACAAGTTTAACCACTTTCGAGTTTGGTATAGAGATCCCCTGGCCGGCTATATTCGCGAGCTGCTCTTGGATCCGCGCACTTTGTCGAGACCATACATTGAACGAAAAACCCTTGAGGCCATAGTACATGGTCACTTGAATGGAGATCGGAATTACACGACGGAGATTCACAATATGCTGTCGCTGGAACTCCTTCACCGCCTTTTCATCGACCAATAGTGACTCGAACCCATCTTGTTACTGAAATCTTCCGGGTAATTTCCGCGAACTGTAAATTCCAGTGTGATGGTTCGTTCAATTGGATGCTCGCAAGTGGGGTGAGAGTTTCTGCTCAAAATATGATCTGAGTCTGCGCAGCGCCCTACTGAGAATCCTTGGTCTGACCTGTTTGAGACAGAGGACTACAAAGTGAGGAGAAACATCGTGCTGTCGTTCAAGCCAAACAATCATGCAGCAGAGATTGCCTGATGATTGGTGTAGTAGTGAACCAGCGTGAGTTGGATGTGGTCCTGGAGTTCTTTGAGCTGTTTAAAACTCCCTGGGAACTGGCAGTTCCTGGGCGGAAGTATCGTGCCGTTCTGAGCACGGATGGCTCGATCGGAAATCTTGATGCGGAAGTATTCTTGGTCTATGGGTCAGTCACGCAGGAGTTCGACTGCGAGGTAGGGGCCGTAGTGAATCACGTCAGTGGCCCTGTGGACGTTGAGTGGGGAGAATCAACGTTTCCCATCTATGGCCGAGTTGCCTTGTTCGAGGGAGACGTTTCCAATTGCGCCTTGAGGGCACATGGAAAGTCTCTTGACTACCAGCAGCAAATAAAAGGTTGTGTTGTCTGGAGGATTGGCTACGACCTGTTTGATGAGATTCGTTACTTACTGACGAAGGGCCAGCCTGCGGCGCAATCGTTGACGCCCACGCTGGAACTACATATCGCATTGCTCAGGCATTTGCTTATTGAGTCGAAAACGTCATTTGTAGAGATCCCTCCTTGCCCGGCGGGTCACTCCTTCATTTGTTGCCTCACTCACGATGTGGACTTTTTCGGGATCCGGCGGCACATGCTGGACCGGACAATGATGGGTTTCCTGTATCGCGCATCGGTCGGATCGGTGGTTGATCTTATTCGGCGCCGTCGGTCGCTTGCTGAGGTGTTCAGAAACTGGAAGGCCGTTTGTTCTTTGCCCTTCGTGTTTGTGGGGCTAGCACCGGATTTCTGGCGCCCCTTTGAGGACTATGCCAAGGTAGAGGACGTGCGGCTATCCACATTTTTCCTGATTCCATTCAAAGGCAAGCCAGGTCTTGCGCCGGACGGTACAGAGAACTCCTGGCGGGCCTCTCCCTACGGAATAGGGGAAATTCATGAAGAAATGAAGAAGGCCACTGGCCAAGGGAGTGAGCTTGCGGTGCATGGGATCGATGCATGGCACGATGCAGATGCAGGCCGTGAGGAGATGAGGCAGTTGAGCTCACTCACGGGCAAAAAATCGACTGGTATCAGGATGCATTGGTTGTACTTTTCAGCTGACTCGCCACGGACATTGGAGCTCGCCGGGTTCGACTATGACTCAACTTGGGGCTACAACGACGCAGTAGGGTATCGAGCCGGTACGTCGCAGCCGTTCTGCCCAATGACATGCGAGCGGTTGATGGAGTTGCCGATGTCCATCATGGACTCAGCGCTGTTTTCTTCTGGACGGATGAATCTCGGACCTGAGAAAGCGGCACAGTTGTGCAGTCGGATTGTGGCCAATGCGAGACATTTCGGAGGCACGGTTGTCATCAATTGGCACGAGCGGAGCCTGGCCCCTGAACGTCTCTGGGGACGATTTTATCGGGAGTTGGTGGGAGCGGTTGCGAAGAGCGACCAGGCTTGGTTTGCCAAGGCCGGGGAAGCAGTGGAGTGGTTTCGCTGGCGGCGCTCAATCAGGTTTCATGAGAAATCCTCATTCAATGCCACCCTGGTTCAAGTTTCAGCGCCTTGTTTATCCGTCCCAGGAGCGGTCATTCGTATCCATCAACCTGGTGTAGTAGGGCCAGAGGTCGAAGTTGTGACATTCGACGGAGCCCTACCGGTTGAAGTGAAAGTTCAAGCCAAGCAGACATAGCTGTTGAAACCTTTGACTTGGAGAATATGTGGGCTCAATGTGGATTGATAATGCAGAGATCGCAATAACAGGGAAGCTGATTAAGACGGCCAGATTGAGGGAAGAGTGGTATCGAGACGTTGAAGATCCATCATCCTTGATAGAGAAGCTTAAGGGGGAACGCAAGAGAAACAGATTCAACGCGGACATATTCACTTTCTGGCAAAGACTTCCGGAAATCAATCAGAAGTATAGTTATTACACTGAATCGGACAGTCTGGCGGCTATTCCAATCAAGAGTTTTAATTATTGGTGGGAACAACAGATTGATCCAACCGTTAGGAACAAGATAAGGAAATCTGAAAAGAAGGGTGTCGAGGTCAAGGTGGTGGAATTTAGTGATGAATTCATAGAAGGGATCACTAAAATTTTTAATGAGTCTCCAGTAAGGCAGGGGCGACGTTTCTGGCACTTCGGGAAAGATGCCGACGCAGTAAAACAAGAGTTTTCAAGGAACCTATTTAGGGAAGACCTTATTGCGGCTTATTACATGGGTGAGTTAATCGGATTCATTATGCTCGCGGATGCGGGGAAGTATGGTGCTATAACTCAAATTCTTGCATCCTTGAGACATCGTGATAAGTCACCCATTAATGCGCTACTGGCCAAAGCCATGCAGATATGTGAAAAGAAGAAATTTACTTATCTCGTCTATGCGAGTTGGGTAGGTGGAACCTTGGGAGATTTTAAGAGACATAACGGGTTTGAAAAGATCGATCTTCCTCGCTACTACGTCCCTTTGAGCATCAAGGGATTGCTGGCTATAAGGGCACATCTTCACCACGGGGTTAAAGGGGTAACCCCGCAAAAGGTAGTAGATCTTCTAAGAACATTGCGAGGCGAGTGGTATGCGAGGAAGGATTCGATCCCGAAGGCGATATGAGCCAGAACGGCTGAGGCGATACAAAAGCAATTTCGAAGAAACGGTCGATCGGTATTCGCGAATGTCTCCTTGGCGAGGTAACTCACGAGTTACTTCAGTTTCTTGGTACAGAGGTGGTCCAGTAGTCCTGCCATAATAAGAGCCCTTCTACAAGATCATTGTCCAGGGTGAGTTGTCCAATTCTAACGTGCAGCACTTTGATGTCATGTCTGGCTGGTTGTCGGTTGGAAATCAGCTTGATGGAAAACTCACCAAAGAATTCCTCTCAGTAGATATGGGTATAGGGTTGTCGGTGAGGCGGTCGTGGGTATCGTAAACGCGCTGGTTCACTGGCCTAGTTATCGGGAGCGGTCAGCAGTTTGAGATGCCGCAGTTTATTACATGACTAGATCGATACATTTGAAAGCAAAAGTTGAGGGGAGCCTTGGGCTGGTCGCCTCTTGGGTTCAAAGGAACGGGTATAGCGGGTACGAACCAGCCGATGGCAATTTATCGTGGATGTTTGCGCTCACTGGAGGTCGGGTCTTCCCCATGCGGGTACTGCAGCAGGTGGTCCTCCGCGCACCCTTCAACATCCGACCATTGCTTGGCATATCGCCCCATGGGTCCGCAATAGGGCGTGGCTATATGGCTTGGGGCTACCTGTTGATGCACCGACTGAACGGAGACGACAGCCTGCGTCGTGAGGCTATCACCTGTCTCAACTGGCTTATAGCAAACCGATCGCCCCACTCTGGCGAGTTTTGCTGGGGAGATCCCTATGAATATGCCACCAGGGGAGGCCGGCGTCCCTTGGGGAAACCAATTTTGATCTGGTGTGCGTTAATCGGTCAGGCCTTTATCGAGGCTTATGAACTGCTAGGAGACGAGAGATATTTGCAGATTGCTGAAAGTACAGGCAACTGGATGCTCACATTGCCAAGGGAACAGACTGATCGCGGCAGTTGCCTGAGTTATGTCGCGTATCGTCAGGCCTCGATTCACAATTCGAATGCGATGGGTGCGGCATTTCTCGCGCGTCTTGGAGCACTTACCAAGAATCATGAAGCACTGTCAGTTGCCAGAAACGCGATGGCCTACACTTGCGCTCGGCAACGAGGTGACGGCTCCTGGTATTACGGGGAGGAATCCAAGTATCACTGGATCGACAACTTTCATACTGGTTACAACCTCTCTGCCTTGAAAAGTTACAAGGATGCGACAAAGGACGACTCTTTCGATAAATCTATCGAGAGGGGCCTGCTTTTCTATAAAGATCACTTTTTTGAAGCAGATGGGCGTCCAAAATACTTTCACGATAAGCGCTACCCGATCGATATCCAGTGCGCAGCCCAAGCTATCGAAACTCTGGCAACTTGGGCTGAGGACGATCTTGAATGTCTAGCCCTCTCTACAAAAGTGGCCGAATGGACGATCGACAACATGCAAGCGAAGGACGGGTACTTCTACTATCGGGATCTCGGTTGGACAAAAGTTAAAACCCCCATGCTGCATTGGGGGCAGGGAACGATGGTCAAAGCTTTGACTGTACTCCTGGGGAAACTTTCAGTTGTGGAGGAATGAATTTTTGAGTGGATGTAAATGATGTACATGAAAAGACTATGAACCTGAAGTATGCGCTAATCACTCCTGCATGGAATGAAGAGGCGCATCTGGACGAAGTGATTCGCTCGGTTGTGAGTCAGACGCAGCTTCCTGTGTGTTGGGCTATCGTCAGCGATGGATCGACCGACCGGACTGATGAGATTGCGGAGTCATATGCCAGGCGTTATGCCTGGATTCGTCTGCTGAGATTAGAACGTAGCCCGGTCCGACATTTCGCTGGGAAAGCGCAGGCTGTGAATGCAGGCTACGATTCTTTGAAGGGAATCGATTTTGATCTGGTTGGCAATCTGGATGCCGACATTACTTTGCCGCCGGACTATTATGAGTTCCTTCTTTCCAAGTTCGATGGGATGCCTAAGTTGGGTGTTGCAGGCACACCATTTATCGAGAATCCAGACAATCCGGATGATCACAGCTACGGGCATGCGCTTGCGAATCTGGAGCATGTGTCGGGGGCCTGTCAGATGTTTCGTCGGCGCTGTTTCGATGAGATCGGGGGCTATACCCCGATCAAAGGAGGCGGTATCGATTGGGTGGCAGTGACGACGGCGCGCATGAAGGGTTGGGAAACGCGCACCTTTATCGAGAGGACTTGCGCTCACCACCGGGTGATGGGAACGGCAGATCGTAGTCCCGTCAAGGCGCGGTTTCGTCATGGGCATGAAGATTACTGGGTTGGGAATCACCCTCTCTGGGAAATAGCGCGGAGTCTGTTTCAAATGCGAAATAAGCCCCTAGTCATTGGAGGCCTCTCATTGATGTTCGGATATATCTGCGCCTGGCTTTCCCGCAATCCTAACCCAATCCCGCGGGAACTGCGTGAGTTTCACAGGCGCGAACAGATGGCGAGGATTCGGAGAGTGTTTTCATCTAAGAAGGGCCAGGCGGCGTGACGCCACCCCTCACCCCTCACCCCTCACTCCTCACTTCCCCGACGCCCCCGGCAGTACTGATGCTTGCCTACACGCACTACGAGAACGATCCCAGGGTCATCCGCGCTGCCGAGGCAGCCCATGAAGGACAATTTTCCGTGGATGTGATTGCTCTGCGGCGTGAGGGGCAACTTTCTGTCGAAACCATTCGCGGTGTTCGGGTATTTCGCGTCCAGGTACGATATCGAGGTTCTTCACGTCTGAAATATCTGCAGGAATATGTGCGGTTCTTCGTTCGTTGCACGATGATGTCGGCCCGTCTGTCTATCACGAAGCGTTACAAGGTCATCCATGTACACAATATTCCGGATGCATTGGTCTTTGCTGCCCTAATCCCCAAGCTGTTCGGCGCAAAAGTGATACTCGATATTCATGATCCGATGCCAGAGACCTATGGGTCGAAGTTCTCAAAACTGGCGCACAGTGTTGTGGGGCGGTTACTCCTTCTACAGGAGAAACTCAGTGTGGCATTTGCTGATGCGACCATCACCGTGAGTGAGCCGCTCAAACAAGGGGTTTTGATTAAGCACGGGTACCCTCCTGAGACGATCGGTGTCATTGCAAATTTCACCGACGATGAACTGTTCAAGGTTATGGCATGCCCTCCAGTTGAAGATAGGGTACGGTTCGTATTTCATGGAACGATCCTGGAACGTTATGGTTTGCAAACTCTTCTGAACGCTGTCGCTCAGGTGCGCCACCGCGACAAGATCCAAGTCAGAATCATCGGGGAGGGTGATTTCAGTGCGAAGCTCAAGGATCTGATTGGGGAATATGGCGTGGGCAACACCGTCACATTCGATAATCATGCCTATCCGGTGCATGAGATTCCCAACATGCTGTCTGATTGTCATGTTGGAGTGGTTCCCCTCGATATTGGAACTTCGACAGTGGCAAATTTTGCGCTCCCGCTGAAGTTGGTTGAGTACACCTGTTTAGGTATGCCGTCGATTACTGTCAGAAATGCCGCGATTGAACATTATTTCCGTCCTGATGAATGTATGTTTTTCAACTCTGGTGACGCACACGCATTGGCGAGGCTCATTGATTCAGTAGTTGAAAACACTGATTGCTTGATCGAGTATCGAAAGAGGCTGGGAGGGGTAAGAGAGCGGCTGTTGTGGAGTAAGGAAAAGGAAAAGTACATTGCGATGCTCCGGGATTTGGCGGGCTACTCTGTGGGATCAGCAGGGTAGTTCAATTACAAAGGAGGCAGTATGCCAGGCTCTCTGGCGAAGAGAATTCAGGGGAAGTATCGCAGGATCTTGTCGGCAGCGTTATGCCGTCGGCCAATCGAGATGAAGAATACTGTACCATTGATCTCTTTCACATTTGACGATTTTCCACGATCTGCACTGGAAGTCGGGGGCAAGATCCTACATGCTCACGGCGTTGCTGGTACCTACTACGTATCTCTTGGTCTGCTAAATCGGGACGAGCCCACCGGACGTATTTGCTCTTCCACCGAACTGAAAGAAGTATTGGCTCAAGGGCACGAACTGGGATGTCATACGTTCGGGCATTGTGATGCCTGGGAGACAGATTCTTGTTACTTTGAGGAATCCATTAGGGCTAATCGACTGGCTCTGAAACAGATTTTGCCAGAGGCAGATTTTATGACGATGTCCTATCCAATCAGCATGCCGCGGCCTGATACAAAACGGCGGATGGGAAAACACTTTGCGGGGTGTCGAGGAGGAGGGCAAAGGTTCAATCATGGAACAGTTGACTTGAACTACCTACATTCATTCTTCATTGAGCAGTCGAGAGATGCGCCTGACACTATTTGGGAGATGATAGACCGGAATCGTGTCGATGGGGGATGGTTAATATTTGCTACACATGACGTGACGCCGAGGCCGACAAGATTTGGCTGTACGTCAGAATTTTTCAATGAAGTAGTCAGTCGGACGGTGAAATCCGGGGCTACAGTTCTTCCTGTTGCCAAAGCATTGTCGCTTGTCTGTGGACGTTCACTCACACAGGATTGTCCGACATAATGGGTGTCCTGGCTCTATTAATCTTCAGCTTCTGGCTCGCTTGGATACTTTACCATGACGGTAAAGCGCGAACCTCTGTGTCATCAGGCAGTTGGGTAGTGGTGGTATGGCTCTTTATTCATGGGGCTCGCCCCTTGACTAGTTGGTTTGGTTGGGGAAGCCCTTACTCCAGAGACGAGGGCAACCCAGAAGAAGCATTCTTCAGTCTTATTCTTATAGTAACCGGGCTGATTGTGCTGGCGCAGCGAGGCATTCAATTGCCTGTTGTGATCAGGGACAATCGATGGGTATTCGTGTTCTATCTCTTCTGGGCCATGAGCATTCTGTGGTCTGACTACCCTGTCATTACCTTCAAGCGGCTGTTCAAGGACTTTGGCTACGTCGTCATGGTGTTGATCGTTTTAACAGATAGGGAACCGATAGAGTCTATTAAGGCTGTTTGTGTCAGGCTCGCGTATTTGTGCGTTCCTTTGTCACTCGTGCTCATTCGGTATTTCCCCAATTGGGGCAGACTTACGGCGGGTTCACAGAACAATGTCCAAATGTATGTGGGGGTATCGACGCATAAGAACATACTAGGAGTCCTTGTTTTTGTTTCGGCCCTCTTTCTTCTCTGGGACTTGTTAGAATCAGCAGGCAAATATCGAAATAGGCTGGAGAAGGCCACATTTGCTTCCCGCGTTTTGGTGTTGTTGGTGTGCTGGTACCTGTTGATAATCATTGATAGTCAGACATCTCTAGTGTGTGCTTTCTTAGGAAGTGGGTTGCTTATTGTATTGTTCAAACTGCCTTCCGTGAGCAACCGCCCGATACGAATTGAAGCTTTTGGCTTGGGCGCGGCCGCTTTTCTACTGATAGTGGACTCTTTCATCGACGTCAAACAACTATTCCTGGAAAGTCTTGGCCGTGATGCAACCCTGACTACTCGGACCGACATTTGGCCTCTGTTAGTCGAATTTCAGGATAAACCGCTCTTAGGTCAAGGATTTAATACATTCTGGGCCGGAAAACGAATGGATCAGTTAGCCGATAAGACGTTCGGTATCATTCAGGCCCATAATGGCTACCTTGAAACCTATCTGAATGGCGGCTTGATCGGAACCATTCTCTTGGCGATTCTGCTTCTTTCGGCCTATATAAGGGCAAGGAAGAAACTTGTGCTCAGCATGCCTGATGGTGGCATTCGGTTTGTCATCCTACTCACGGCTATTCTTCACAATTACTCTGAAGCATCCTTCAATAAAATCGGCCCCTTGTGGTTTGTGACGCTGTTCACCTTCATGGAATATCTTGGTCAGCGGTCCCGGCCGCAAATGTCTTCTTTCTGAGAATACTCTGGAAAGATTCAGGGCATCGACTCCATATGTCTGAACCAGAACATGGCGATCGCAATCAAGCTCTGGATTTTACCAAGGGCGCATTAGTCTTATTCATGATCCTGTATCACTGGATCAACTACTTTGTAGGTATTGGCGGACCGGTATTCACATATTTAAGATTTGTGCCACCAGCGTTCATCTTCATTGCGGGATTTGTGATAGCCAATGTCTACCCGGCAAAGTATGGATTCGGCGATTCTAGAGTCTACAAGAGACTGGTCATTAGAGGTTTGAAACTTTTGGCGTTGTTCACGTTCTTAAATGTAATAGCGAATATTTTCTTTGCGAGAAGCAATAGATGGGTAATGCCAGGCATTGATGGCTTTTTCCGTGACGCCGCAGCCATCTATATTTCAGGAAATGCTAAGGCTGCATTTGGTGTTCTCGTCCCGATAGGCTATCTTTTGCTTCTGTCTGCCGGAGTATTCTTGGCAGCCCGAGTATATAAGAATTCTGTTCATCGGATTGGTATGGCTGTGTTGCTATGTGTCGTGTTTCTGAACCTTTATGGATTTCCGAGCCAAAACCTTTGGTTCATAGCTATCGGATTGTTCGGAATGGTGTTTGGTTTTTACCCGATTAAGGAAGTTAACAAATGGGTAGATCATCCCTATGCTGTTGTTTGTGCAAACATCGGCTATATATTTGCGATAAGCATGTGGGGAACAAGCGACTTGCTGCAAGTCCTTGGCGTGTGTCTCAGTGTAAGTTTAATATATTTGATAGGAGCAAAGAGCGCGGATTGGGGAGGGATCCGAGGCCCGATTATCTTACTTGGAAAGTACTCCCTCTTTGGTTACGTTGCTCAGATTGGAGTATTGCAACTACTTCACAGAGGTTTGCCTTACCTGAAGTTGAATGATTGGATCTTGTGGCCCCTGTCTTTTCTTGGAGCCTTCGTTTTAACGATCATTCTAGTCAGGCTCGTACAGGATGTTCGACCAAAGTCCAGGAGTATGGATTGGTTGTACAGGGCTGTTTTTACATAAGTATGATTGTTTGGTTCCCTCTACGTATCCAAGAAATATGAGCAAGCTCATATTTCTTATTGAATCCTGAGATTTCCAGGAGGTGGGGCGGACGGACGAGGGGGGATACCCCCGCCTCCTGTTTGAAGCGGATGCGGATAGGTATAGGGCTGGTAGTGCAGGGTCCATGTGTTTGTGGCTGAGCATCGATACAGGGTTCCCGGAGGGCCCTCATCGGTGGCGAAATAGCCAACACCACCACCGCTCTCTGACGCATTTGTCGTACAGGTGGTCGGGCGGTTGGCCCGAGTCCCGAAGCCCATACCAGTTGTGCCGTTAAAGGGAGAGGATGGGGAACTTTGAACACTTGCGGCGACGGAGTTATACCACTCTCGATCCGCCCGCATGTGATTCGTATAGTAATTATGAGTACCGCCCCCAGCGTTCGGAGCATTTAGTGGGATACGTGCTAGTGTATCAGACCAGTAATTATTCCAGACATATAACGGAGAGAGGTTGGCGTGAAAATCACGCCCAGGTTGATGCCAGCAGGGATATCCGCGATAGGTCTCAATCGGACTTCTATTCCCATCCCGTGTTTGTGTCCCGTCGCATTGGCCGAATGCTGGCGGACTAGTTTCAGGATAATCTCGGTAATGCAGCATCGAAATGACTTCGCTATTCTTTCCGCTGTATGCTGTGAATACGTTATTGAACGCGACGAATGTCCCTGATCCTTGATGATGAAAACACCGATAACAACTCTCAACACCTGATCCGCTCGATCCAGCATCCAAGCGAATCTGATTATCGTAGAACTCGACATTGGCAGGACCGCCGCCGTGAATGGTGCCATGTAGAGCCCAGAGACAATTGAGAGAGGTATTATGTCTAAGCACCAATGCCGCCCCACCCCAGCCATCAGTACAACCTCCAGCGGAAGCGTTTGGCAGCGTGGTGAAATTAATGATGTTGTCCTCAAAGAACAGATTGTTGCCAGTTCCAAGCGGGTTTGGTGGAGGAGAGGGAATAGGTAGGCCAGTGATAATGAGTGGGGTAAATTGGACTGCGTTTGTGAATTCATTGTGGTCAATGACCCCATAATAGGTTGCACGTCCAACGCTACTACCAAAGAAAATGCCATACCGACCATTGGCCAAGTTTTGAAGAGTATTATGGTCAATCCGAATCTGTGTCATTACGGCCCCTGGGCTGCCTGCATCATTGTTAAACCAGATTGCGCCAGTCGGGTATCCAGTTCCTCCGCCATCGAATATAAATCCTGAGAAACGGTACAACCGTGTATTGGTTCCTGTAAAATTATCACCATAAAATACTGGAGCTGCTGCATAATTGATCGTGCAGGCCCGCACACTGGCGCAAATAAAGGTCGCTCCTTTTGTGGTCAAAATCCGGACATAACTTGAGAAGGTGTAAGAACCTGCGTCGAACGTGATGGTCGCTCCATCAGTGGCACTGTTATATGCTGACAGTACCTCGGCAGATGTGCTCCCTGCCGTACATCTCCATGTCAGGCCGCTGCCGCTACAGTCGGCGTCAGCCTCGGATGTCCAGATAAGCAGAGTAAATAGAATCATCCCTAGAATGTGCATGTTGTTCTCCCATCGCTGCAGAATCGTCTTGCTATCCGCTGGTTCATAAATACCAACCGTTCGTGCCCAATGTGGTGACAGATGAGTTTTGCGCTATAACTTATAGATAGCGTTACGCTCACAAGGGGTCCTAGGGAACTGAGAGAGTTGATTTCTTCCATTAAGATTAAAGCAAGTAATATGCCGACCAGCCCATTTCTTCTAACTGCCGACAAACACAGCCGAGAACGCTAGATAGTGCGTATCGACGCGTTGGAGTTCCTATTCCCGCTGAGAAACGGACAGGGTGAGGTGTTGTTCTCAGTCGCCACAAGTTTATTTCTTGATGGGGAGGGGACGAACAACATGCATTTTTGGGTGGTTGGGTCGGTAATGCCCCGTTCAAGGCATTGAAAGATGAAGAGATATTCAATGTCTCTTGTGAATGAGAAGATGCCAGGAGTTCTTCTTTCAATGGAATGCGTTCTCATTACTGAGGTGTATGCAGCGCCCTATAGGTGTATGCATCTGCTCAAATTCGTCATATCCACCTGTCAAATAGTTTTACACAATCGATGGAGCTTGCTCGCTAGATCACACCGAGGCCTCATCGCTCTCCATCAACCTTCACTTCGCCCGCAGCACTGCTACTGGTAGCGTGATGCCAAGGAAGTAAGACTACACAGCAATGGACAACTATGTTGCGCAATATTATCGATGTCCTGAACGATATGTTCAGTTCAAGGTCGATGGTGTACCGTCAGGAGTAAGTGGCTATTTCAGGTTTGGGGATGATGTTGTCTGCTTTGGGCAGCTTTGCAGAGACCAGCCATCTCCTAGGCGTAATGGAGAACTAGGTAATGCGATGGATCGTGTCATTAGTGACGGTGGGATCTCGTATCTTCCGTTCGATATTTCGCAGGCTGCCGACAATCTTAGATATGAACTGTATATAAATGGGGCCGGTCATAGCGCCTCTATTCTTGATTCCCGGTGGGACAATGTCTACTACTTCGTACGCCCGTTATTGCCTGCGACTATTCGAAAACATCTCCAGAAAGCATGGCTCAAGTATTGGTGGCGTAAGCGGCATTTTCCCAAGTGGCCGGTTGATAACACAGTGGACCGTCTTTTCGAACAGCTACTGCGACTCGCCCTTCAATCGCAGAATCTCAAACACATCCCGTTTATCTGGTTCTGGCCGGATGGGGCATCGAGCTGTGCTGTCATGACCCACGATGTGGAGACAAAGCAGGGGCGTGACTTCAGCAAGACGGTGATGGATCTTGACGATGCGTATGGAATCAAGGCCTCCTTCTCAATCGTGCCCGAGCTTCGTTATGAAGTGACCACGGAGTACTTGGATTCGATCTGGAAGCGCGGCTTCGAAGTATGCGTTCAGGACTTAAACCATGACGGACGTCTTTTCAAAGATCGGAAAGAATTTCTGGTTCGTGTTGAGAAGATTAATGCCTACGGCAAACAATACGGAGCGACTGGATTCCGATCTGCCGTCCTGTATCGAAACCAGATGTGGTTCGATCAGTTGAAATTTTCGTATGACACATCAGTTCCTAATGTTGCACATTTAGAGCCGCAACGTGGAGGCTGCTGTACTGTCATGCCTTACTTTGTCGGAGAAATTCTGGAATTGCCAGTTACGACGACTCAAGACTATGCCCTCTTCAACTATTTGAACGAGTACTCGATCGACCTGTGGAAACGCCAGATTGAACTCATTATGGAGCAGCATGGGCTAATCAATTTCATTATCCATCCCGATTACATTACGAAATCTCGTGAGTGGAACGTCTACAAGACGTTGCTGGCACACCTTGCACGGTTGCGAGACGAGAAGAAGCTATGGATTCCACTGCCTGGCGAAGTCGATCGGTGGTGGAGGCAACGAGCCAAGATGACAATTGTGGAAGATGATCGGGGTGTCAGAATTGAAGGGGAGGGTAGTGAGCGGGCTCGTATTGCCTATGCAAGCGAGGTGGATGGGAAACTGGTCTATTCTTTTGAAGCGTGAGCAATGAGGGGTAGCGGGGGAAGGGGTACAAGGGTAAGGGGGGAGACGTGAGGGGTAAAGGGGTAAAGGGGTATGGGGATAGGGGGGCGGGCAGGGAAGTTCTGAGTTCTGGGTTCTGAGTTTGAGACTGATAAGAAAGCCAAGAGGTGCGAGAGCGGCGGGAGAGGTGAGGGTAAGGGGACGTGAAAGGTGAAACGTGAAACGCGGGACGCGAGGGCTAAGCGTGAAGCGGAATTGGGAATGATGAATGGTGAATGTGGAATTGTCGGAGGAGTTACGGAAACCTCGAACCGTCGTCCGTCTCGGAGGAATAGCGGAACGGGCACCGCCGTATATGGTGGACCAGTCCCCTGGCTTCAGATGGGTCGTCTGGTGAGTGGCCTTTTCTGATCTGGTGGGCGACCGCCTATTATGGGTAACGCCTGACGCAAGCTGCCGCTTCTTGCAGAGCGGAGACGAACGCAGGGGCGGAAGATGAAAGAAGGACTCCGTGGGAAGTATGCCGATGGTCAGGGTATGTAGAGAGGTGTCGGGCGGCAGGGTCCCGGGCATTGTCGTATCGAAAGACGAGCTGGTGCGTGGTGGTCGCATAGTGGTATGCGTACTTGAGCCTCATGATGACCGGTCGAAGCTGCAGAAACTCTTTGAAGTGAATGCACGATCCGTCCGCGAAGGTGACGGAACCGTTTACAATTGCGCCGAGTGGGGGGCGATCTTCATATCCGAGCGAATGGGAAACGACGTGCGGGGTGT
>ERZ1292630.474-Hain-H41-02um-R3-474-length-42415-cov-40_pt2 | contig 39732 bp, 34 predicted proteins | sample MGYA00564408_ERZ1292630 | MGnify/ENA primary metagenome ERZ1292630 (study PRJEB36523, sample SAMEA6512641) | groundwater metagenome | collected 2019-01-08 | study: AquaDiva: Metagenomics assemblies of 32 groundwater samples
ATTTATCTCGCGGCGCGACGGCTGATGATATAGTCAATATTGCAACCATCGTCGCCGTTCAATCCTGTAACCTTCACCCCGCTCCCAGCGCATCGTCTTCGCGAGCTTTGCGAAGCGATCCAGGGGCATGCGGTAGAACTCTAGATTGCTTCTCTCCGCTCGCAAAGACAAATACTGAGAATTGCTGAATCCTTACTCAATCCACTAAAACGAGAACATAAAAAATATGAATACACAACAATATTTATCAGATGATGTTGTCGCCAAAATTAACGCCTACTGGCGCGCGGCCAACTATCTCTCAATTGGGCAAATATATTTGTACGATAACCCTTTGCTGAAGCGTCCGCTTTCTCCAAAAGACATAAAGCCTCTTTTAATGGGTCATTGGGGAACCTCACCGGGTCAGAATTTTATCTACGCGCATCTGAATAGGGTCATAAAGAAGTACGACCTCGATATGATCTACGTCTCTGGCCCCGGACATGGCGGACCCGCACTCATAGCCAATACATACCTTGAGGGTAGTTACAGCGAAGTATATCCAAAAATAAGTGAAGACGAGAAGGGGATGAAGCTGTTATTCAAACAGTTCTCCTTTCCCGGCGGAGTACCGAGCCATGTTTCTCCAGAATGTCCCGGATCTATTCATGAAGGTGGTGAATTGGGATACTCGTTGAGTCATGCATTTGGAGCAGTGTTCGACAATCCCGATTTGATCACAGCGTGCGTCGTTGGGGACGGAGAAGCGGAAACAGGCCCCTTGGCAACAGCGTGGCATTCAAACAAATTTTTGAATCCGAAAACTGACGGGGCGGTTGTGCCGATACTACATCTAAACGGATATAAGATTTCAAACCCGACGATTTTTGCGCGCATTTCAAAAGAAGAATTGGATCAGTTGTTCCGCGGGTACGGCTGGATACCCCACTTCGTCGAAGGCGAAGATCCGTACGCGATGCATCAGACAATGGCGAGAACGCTCGACATTGTTGTCGAGGATGTAAAACGAATACAGGAGGATGCGCGAAAGCACGGCGTAAACACGCGGCCGCGATGGCCAATGATCATTCTCATCACTCCAAAAGGATGGACCGGACCGAAAGAGATTGATGGCAAACCAAACGAAGGAACATTCCGTTCGCATCAAGTCATATATTCCAACTTAAAAACATCAGAAGAGCATTTTGAGAAGTTCACTACATGGCTGAAGAGCTATAAGCCGGAGGAACTTTTCGATAGCAAGGGGAGATTGAATTCGGAACTTGCAGAACTGGCGCCTAAAGGAAAACGGCGAATGGGATCCAATCCGCATGCGAACGGCGGTTTGTTTTTGCGCGATCTGAATATGCCCGACATGAAGAAATATGCAGTACGTTTTGCGCACCGCGGAGATGAAGCCGAAGGTGCGACGAGGGTATTTGCCAGATTTCTCCGCGATATTATCAAAAAGAATGACAAGGAGCGAAATTTTCGCGTTTTCGGTCCCGACGAGACTCTTTCCAACGGCTTGGGAGCGATCTTCGAAGTTACAGATCGTCAAATGATGACTGATGGGGCGATTGATGATGAGTTTACTTCCAGCTCCGGACGAGTCATGGAAGTGCTTAGCGAGCACCAATGCGAGGGGTGGCTTGAGGGATACTTGCTTACCGGTCGGCACGGGCTGTTCAACAGTTACGAGGCTTTCATACACATTGTGAGTTCAATGTTTAATCAGCACGCCAAGTGGCTCAACGTTACATCGCGAATTCCATGGAGAAAAAAAATCGCCTCGCTCAATTATCTAATCACATCCCATGTGTGGAGGCAGGGTCACAACGGCTTCACGCACCAAGATCCAGGATTTATTGATCACGTACTCAAGAAAAAGGCCGATATTGTGCGTATTTATTTGCCGCCGGATGCAAATTCTTTATTAACGATCATGGACAGATGCTTTCGAAGCAAGCATAAGATAAACATAGTCGTTGCAGGCAAGCATCCGATGCCGCAATGGTTCTCCATAAATGAAGCGATTCTTCATTGCAAAAAAGGTATAGGAATTCTGCCCTGGGCAAGCAGTGATCGGGGGAGAGACCCGGACGCCGTCATGGCATGTGCCGGAGATGTGCCGACACTCGAAACGCTCGCCGCCGTATCTATTATTCGAGAGCATCTGCCCGATTTGAAACTTCGAGTGATTAATGTGATGGATCTTATGACCCTGCGACCGCAGAAAAATCATCCGCATGGCCTAACGGACAAAGAGTTTGAAGCACTCTTTACAAAAGACAAACCGATTACGTTTGCGTTCCATGGATATTCGTCACTCATACATCGCCTAACTTATAGCCGTCCCAATCACAGCAATATGCATGTATACGGATATATGGAAGAGGGAACTACCACTACGCCGTTCGACATGACAGTGCTAAATTTCATGGATCGTTACCACCTTGTTCAATACGTAGTTAATTCTCTTCCCAAAAAAGGCATCAAGGAAAGACGATTGATACGACTAATGCAAGACAAGCTGGTTGAACATGGGAAGTATGTCATCCTTCACGGTGAAGATACGCCCGAGGTGCGAAACTGGAGATGGCCTACAAAATAGCTCTGACTCTCATTTCCCATTTTCCTCACTCTCATTTTTCATTTCCCCATTTCTCTTGGTTTCGGGTTTCTCGGCAACAAAAACATGTAGTATGGATTTTGTTTTGACTTGATTGTGTCCAAGCTCACCCACCAATTCGGAACGAAATCCACCCGATAATTTACCGACATTATTCTCAAAATAATTACTGCCCGGATATTTGTCGTGACCCGCATTTCTTTGGACGATCTTTTCCGCCCATACATCACCATCACTGACCAACATCATCCCACTTGATTCTAGGGCACGTCGCATGTTTTCGGCAAAGGACTCTTTAATAGGTGGTCGTGTTTCAATCTCCACATCCCTAATCGCTTTAATGGACTTAGCAAGTTCCACACCCACATTCTGTGCGCGCTCCAAAATAAATTGAATGGCAAACGCAGGATCTTTTGCATAAATATCAGCTATGGGCACTACTTCTGGAGGGAGTTTCTCACGAAGTTTTTGATAATCTCCATTGCGAACAAGTTGCCAACCGCTCATATGTGAACCCTCTACATCTGGAAATGGAATAAAACCTTTTGGAAGTTGGTCCATTATCACATGTATGTTTGGTCCAAGGTCAAGAATATGAACAAAGCGACCTCCCGGTTTAAGGACTCGTCTAACTTCTTGAAAAGCGGTCTCAAGGTTTGTGAGTGTGTCAAAAACCGAAAATGAGACCACGGCATCGGTTGAGTCCGATGCAATGGGTAATGATTCAATTTTGCCGACGACAGCACGACTGGTAGGATCGTTAATCTTCTGTAGTTGTGAAAAAGATTCGGTTTGCTCCAAACCAACTAACCGTTCTTTGTATTCCGGCGAGACCAATTTACTTAACTCACCAATGCCACTACCTAATTCCAGAATCGATCCATTAGAATCTGTGTCGATATTGTGTCTGAATATACTCGCCACGGCTTCTGCTGTCGCTTCGCGTACTAGTCGGCGACCTTGTTCATACATCTCGAAAATATTGGGATTTTGCCAATCTCCTCCTGTCTTCTCTAACTCCACCCCCATTGTTCTGTCATGTTCGTATTTTTCCATGTCTATAAGTATACCAATGTACCAAAAAATAGCAAAAGCGCGAGCTGTCTTTATGTAATCATTCACCCATCCCTAGTAATCCCCACACTAAATCGTAATTGAGCCATTCTTCACAGCGGCACGATATGCTGTATGGGAAATGACTTCCGATGATGAATTGTGGTGTTTGCGGGCGAAAGAGCGGAAACTGCGTCAAGACATAGCCGTTGCAGCGCGCGGGAGAGACGCGCATCAAAAGCGAAACCAAACGCTCGCGGACAAAGTAACAACGCTCCAACAGGAGAAGAAAACCCTCGAACAAGAAAAGGAAGGTGTGTAGCATGGTTTGATAATAAAAACAGGTCTGTGCAATTCCAAGACTTGTGAATACAGCAGAGCAAGATTACTTTCCTGCGCCAAAATATACTTTAGACAAGCCGTTTAATTTTTCGCTCGAGTGTTCTCAGCGCAGAAGTTAGGACGATACGCCCGAGGTGCAAAACTGGAGATGGCCTACAAAATAGCTTTGACGGCTGTGATCTGATTCGCGGAGCCGAATACTTCATTCTTGTGCGCAATGAAATTCGCGTACTCTTCCATGTACTGTTTACCCGGATCGCGCAAGTCAATGCCGTTTAGTTTATCCCTGAAATACTCGCGATGAACGGATGTCCAAATCAGCCGGCCGTCGGTATCTATATTTATTTTCGTGACGCCGTATTTATACACGTCTCGCAAATCATTCTCATCCACGCCTCTCGCGCCAGAAAGTTTCCCTCCCGCCGCCTCGATTCTTTTCACTTCCTCCTGCGGAACCGAAGAAGAACCGTGCATCACCATCGGCAAGCCGTTGATAGCTTTGTCTAGCTCCTGAAGCCGATTGAAATGTATTTTCTGGCTTCCCGAAAATTTGTATGCTCCATGAGAAGTACCAACTGCAACAGCCAAACTGTCGCACCCGGTAAGGCCGACAAATTTTTCCGCTTCTTTCACGTCTGTTAGGTGCGCGTTCGCCTCGTCGACATTGATGTGCTCCTCTACTCCTCCCAACTGTCCTATTTCCGCCTCTACGCGGATTCCTTTCTGATGAGCATGGTCAACGACGCGTTTAGTGATCTCAACATTTTTTTCAAATGGCTCCATAGAAGCGTCGATCATTACCGATGAATAAAAACCGGAATCAATCGAATCGTGGCAATTTTCCTCATCACCGTGATCCAGATGCACTGCAAAAATAGCATCGGGAAACAATTTGTCGCATTCCCGAATCAGCGCTTCGAGGATCGCTTTGCCGGCATATTTGCGCGCACCGCGCGAAATTTGGAGTATAAACGGCGCTTGCGATTGTTGGCTTCCTCGAAAGAGACCCAAAATCTGCTCCATGTTGTTAATGTTGTACGCGCCTATAGAAAACTTTTTATAAGCGGCGTCAAAAAGTTCTTTCGTACTAATTATCATATTGCCGTTTATTATCCTGTAAGGTGGCGTGTTTTGATAAATCTCACAGTAGGGGGATTGGACGTCATTACTACGGAGTGAGTAAGCGTGTGCCGCGCTCCCACGGTAACACCCCTAGCCAAAGGACCGTTCAAGATTCCGGTTGCGGTAAAACTTAAATCTTTTCCGCGAGCAAGATCTTGCGATCTGAAAATAGTGGAGAAATCGGTGATACCAGCTTCTTTGAGGCGCGTCGTGTGTTTTTCATCTTTCGGTTTCCATCTGCAGATCACTTCGCCGCCCATACAGCGCATTGCGGCGGCGGTAATTACGGCTTCCGCGCTTCCGCCTGTGCCTATAAGCATGTCTACCGGATTTGCGGGGAAACATGTTGCAATGGCCATGGTAATATCGCCGTCGGTAAAGAGTTGGACACGAGCCCCCGTTGATCGCACCTCAGCGATCAGTTTTTCATGACGTGTCCTCTCAAGTATCGCGACGGTGACCTCGGAGATTTCTTTGCCGAGAGCGCCTGCGACTTTGCGCACATTTTCGGTTGGCGTTGAATCAATATCTATAACTGACGCGGCCTCCGGCCCCACAGCAATCTTTTCCATGTATGAATCGGCGGCTCGATAGAGGGAGCCTTCTGGGCCGGCGGCGATGACGGAAATCGCGTTGGAGCGGCCATAAGCAACCGAAGTTGTGCACTCCAGCGGATCAATCGCGATCTCGAACAGCGGACCTTCGCCCCGACCAAGCTTTTCTCCGATGTAAAGCTCCGCCGCTTCGTCTTTTGCTCCTTCGCCGATAACGATCAGACCGCGAAAATCTATCGTATTAAAATATGTGCGCATTGCATCCACTGCCGCCTGATCAGCCGCCTTCGCATCACCTCTTCCAATCCAGCGTGCCGCAGCTATGGCACCAACCTCCGTCACTCGTACGAATTCGAGCGCAAGGCTGGCGAAAATGGACTCATCTTTTTTTGCCATACGAAAAATGTATTACATAAGCATTATACAGTAGTTTTTAATAAATCTAATGCATACACGAGACATACTTGTCTGTAGCGATAGCGGGGAAAAATTAAAATATTTGCTATAATAGTTTCCATGGAAACAAATATTCTAAAAGCATTCAGCAACATGTCAAAGCTTAAGAGCTTCAAGCTCGCAGAGCTTTATTCTGGTCAAAATCGAATTAATAATGTTGGCACAGCTTTGGAGTATTTTGTTAGAGATATTTTTTGTTCTAGTATAGATGTTGTTGGTTTAGACAATAAAGACAAAAAACATTCTGAACATCTTTCGTATTTAGGAAATCAAAATAATCCACCGGACTTTATTGTTAAAAATGGAGATGCCGTTGAAGTTAAAAAGATTGGTAGATTGATTGGCGATATTGCCTTGAATAGTTCCTATCCAAAGTCAAAACTACATAGTGAGGATTCTCGTCTTCAAAAATCATGCAGAGAGTGCGATGGCGGTGATTGGGGAGAGAAGGATATTGTCTATGTTGTTGGTTCGGTATCAGAATCAAAAATAAAAACTCTTTGGTTTGTATATGGAGATTGTTATGCGGCGGACCGAGAAGTATATGAAAAAACTTTCAAGAGTATATCTAAAAACATACACGAAATCGATAATCTTGAATTCAAACCTAAAACAAACGAAATTGCCGGCGTGAAGAATATCGATCCGCTAGGAATTACTTATTTACGAGTGCGGGGCATGTGGGGCATTGATACTCCGCATAAAGTGTTCGGTTCTCTAACAGAATTTAATCGCGAATCAGATTTTTCAGCATTTGCACTTATGTTGGATGAAAAATATAAATCTTTTTCTAAACAAGATAGAGAAAATATTGAAACAAACTCAAACATAAAAATAAAGTCGGTTGAAATAAAATCACCTAATAATCCAGCAAATTATCTCAAAGCTAAGTTAATTTGTTTTGTAAAGTAATATGAAAGTAGTGTCACTTTTTACTGGAGCAGGAGGGCTTGATCTGGGTTTTAAGAAGGCCGGTTTTGATATTATTTGGGCTAATGAATTTGACTCTACAATTTGGGAGACATTTGAGAAAAACTTTCCTGAAACAAAATTAGACAAAAGAAGTATTGTGGATGTTCCAGCGCTGGATGTTCCATTTGCAGATGGGATAATCGGAGGACCGCCTTGTCAAAGTTGGAGCGAGGCCGGTGCAGGGCGCGGTATAAATGACAAGCGAGGCCAGCTATTTTTTGAATATATTAGATTACTAAAAGATAAACAACCCGCTTTCTTTTTAGCTGAAAATGTTTCCGGGATTTTACATCCTAAACACAAAGAAGCTTTTGAAAATATACTAAAACAATTTGAAGATGTTGGCTATAATATTAGTTATAAATTACTTAATGCAAACGACTATGATGTTCCGCAAGATAGACTTCGCGTAATTATCCTAGGATACCACAAAAAGAAAGTTGGATTTTCTTTTGAATTTCCAAATCAACTACTACATAAACCAACACTAAAAGAAACAATTTTTGACTTGCGTTTGGCAAAACCGGCGAAAGAGTTTAATAAAACGAATGGTGACTTGGAAATTCCAAACCATGAGTACATGAATGGTGGATTTTCAACAATCTATATGTCTCGTAATCGGGTTAGAAGTTGGGATGAGCCGTCGTTCACAATTCAAGCCGGAGGTCGCCACGCGCCAATTCATCCTCAAGCACCCAAAATGAAATTCATTGAACAGAACAAGAGGATTTTTGTACCCGGTAAGGAACATTTGTATCGTCGTCTCTCAGTTAGAGAATGTGCAAGAATACAGACATTCCCCGACAGTTTTATTTTTCATTATAGAGATGTTGCTGACGGATATAAAATGATTGGTAATGCTGTGCCAGTTCAATTTGCTTACAACATAGCAAAAAAGATATTTTCTGATCTTTCTAAAACAAAGAGTGTCTTCATTGTATCGGGATGTGCGAGGGAAATACAGCGTGTTACAGTGGCAACTTGACAGCAAAAACTCTACGTATATTATTTCTATTAATGTATGGTTTCCGGTGCGCTCACGGTTGTGTAGACTAGGGTGGCAAGGAAGAGGCGATAATACATCATTAGTTAAACACACAACCAAAATACAATGGCAAAGAAGCTTTATATCGGTGGACTGCCTTACAGCACTACCGAAGACCAGTTGCGAGAAGCATTCTCGCAGGCCGGAGCCGTTTCAAGCGCCGCAGTCATCATGGATAAGATGAGCGGTCGTTCGAAGGGCTTTGGTTTCGTCGAATTTGATTCAGATGACGACGCCATGAAGGCGATCGACATGTGGAACGGCAAAGATTTCGGCGGTCGAACGCTCACTGTCAACGAAGCTCGTCCCATGGAACCCCGTCGCGACTTTCGCGGAGGTGGAGGAGGGGGCGGTGGAGATCGTGGCGGTTACGGTGGCGGCAGAGGAGGTGGCGGGGGCGGCAGGTGGTAATTTCACTTGTTGCTAAACCTAAAAAACGGCCGCGTTTTACGCGGTCGTTTTTTTATTGAGCTATCCACATTGTGTATGCGGTTTTTTAAAATTATGGAATAATGAACGTGTGGACTCTGTGATTTCTCCAATAAGAAATGAACATGCGATTCATGCGCATCGTTTTTTGTTTCGCACAGGACTTTCTCTGGTCAACGTTTTCGCATGGATATTCATTTTTGAGTATTTTTATTTTCTTTCCGGAAACATGACACGTGCGTTTGCCAGCAGTACGATTTTATATGCGCTGGCGCAGATTGTAATTATTGTCGCTACTCCAATTTCTGCGGCGCATCTGAGAAGGGGGACAAAACACTCGCTGATATGGGGGGTGGTATTCGCATCAGGCGCATTCACTTTTTTGGGAGGTACTCTTGCCGGATATTTTAATGATCCTCCGGCATGGGGCATTGTTGCATTTGCAGTTTTGTACGGCGCATACAGGGCTCTTTATTGGGTGCCGTATCAACTCACGTTTGCTGATATGAAAACACATTTTCACATGCGCGCGTATCTCGAAGTGCTTGTAGCTCTGATGCCACTTTTTGCCGGATTCACTCTGGTGTCCATACCGTTTGGTCGTTTACATATTTTATTCGGAGCCATTGCTTTCATGATTCTCTCCATATTTCCTGCACTCTTTCTTAATGACACTCGCGAGCGGTTCTCATGGTCGACGTCTTATACATTTTCACAATTGTGGAGAAGAAAAAATCATGGAATCGTCCTTCAATCGCTTCTCGAGGGGTTTCAAGGTGCAACACTTTTCTTGATCTGGCCGCTGTCTATTTTTCTTATTTTAGAAAGGTCGTATCTCGGTCTCGGACTCGTATTCAGTTTGACACTTCTTTTTGTACTTCTATTTCGGAGAGTATACGTTTGGTTGATAAATGCATTCAATCTGCGAGATTCCGTCACTGTTCATGTAATAATCGCAATGTCGGGCTGGGTCGCGAGATTTACGGCGGGGGCTCCCATCGGACTCATCGTCGCAGATGTGTATGCACATACAACTGCTCCGAGGCACGGTGCACATACAGATTCGGTTTCTTTTGAACAGACAAGCGACGGGGGGACTTTTCTGGATGAGTATACGGCATTGAAGGAAATAGCACTCGCAACGGGACGGATCATGTTTTGTATGATTATATTTTTCTTGACTCTTGCATTCACTCTTCCAATAGTGCTTGCTATTGCACTCGGGATAGCGGGCATCGCTTCCGGATTATCCGTAGCGATAGCGCGCCGTGCCGCAAATCCGACATACTAAATTAAATAGAAAGCGGAGAACCTTGAGGGCCCTCCGCTTTGTTTGTCGCCGATACATAGGGCTGTCCTATGCGACGGCAGTTACTTTCTCGCGGAAACGCTTGAGAAGCGCGTTCGCTTTTACTTTCGCCTTTGCGACGCTCGCTTCTTGGATATGCCCGTAGCCTCGAATTTCTTCGGGGATTTTGGCAATCGTCAGTGCGAGATCATAGTTGGCCTCATTGATACCGCCCGCGAACTCGACGAGCAAGAGATCGATATACCACTGGACGAGCGCTCGTTCTTCTTTGCGGTGCGGATGATATCCGAAAGGATCCATCCACGTTCCGCGCAGGAATTTGAGCTTGGCGAGGACACGCAAGATCGGGAAAATCCACGACCCGAACAAGCGTTTTTTAGTCCCCATGAACGGAGGAGCTAACCAAACACCTGCGATCTTGTAGCCGGGTTCAAAGGCGTCATCGAGTTGGCGCCTAAATTCCCCATTGGTGTATAGCCGTGCTACTTCCATCTCGTTTTTTGGCGCCATCAGCTTGAATAGATTTCTGATGACCGCTTCCTCAAGTGGACCAATCGTCATCGCGATTGATCGAATGTCGATCTTGCTGACCCTTTCAATCAGATCACGATACCGATCCGCATAAGCCTTGTTTTGATACGCCTCCAGCTCGGCTGCGAATTGGGACACGAGATCGTTGAGTGTAGACATCATCGTTTCCGCATCGCGCGCTTTTTTCCATTTCCATCCGAGATTTTCAAACTCGTGCGGAAATGCTGCGGCATATCTGCCACACGCAAACGCTTGCTTGTTCATCTCCACATCGACGCCGTGCTCGATCGCTTCGATGATCGCTTTGAGCGAGAGTGGAATGAGCCCCATTTGGTAGGCATATCCCGCCAACATCATATTGGTCGCGATGGAATCTCCGAAGAGCTCCGTCGCATATGATGTGGCGTCGATACCATACACATGATCAGCACCCACCGCCTCTTTGAGCGCGGAGAGCATCTGTTCTTTGGGAAACACTTTGTGCGGATTCAGAATGAACTCCGCGGTCGGTGTTTCGTGCAGGTTTACCACAACCTGGCTATGGCCGCGATTTAATGATGCAAGCGATGCGGAATGCGTCGCCGTCACTAAGTCGCAGGCTATAAACAGGTCAATTTCGCCCGGCGGTATATGTGTCGAGTAGATCGGCACGTCGCACGGGGCGATGCGTACATCACTTATCACAGGACCAGCTTTTTGACTTAGGCCCGTGCCGGAATATCCGTAAGTATTTCGGCCATCGAGATGCGCCGCTACGACGAATATTCCTTCCATCGTACTCACGCCTGTGCCCCCTATGCCCACGAAACGAATATTGTATACCCTTGTAAGAACGGGCAACGCGGGATCATCCAACGAGATGTTGACGATCCTCTGTACAATATCCGGACGAGATGCAAGCTTTGCGCCGGTCACACGTACGAAGCTTGGGCAAAATCCCTGCACACAATCGAAGGATGTGTTACAGCTTGATTGATCGATTTGTAGTTTCGTTCCAAACCACGTCTTAAGTGGCTGGACGGAAAGACAGTTCGACTTTTCCAAGCAATTACCACAACCTTCGCATACGCGCGGATTGATCAACACGCGCGCAGGAGGCTCCGGCATCGTGCCACGTTTGATCTCGCGGCGTTTGTGGGCGGCGCACACCTGATCGTGTATCAGGATGGATACTCCTTTTACTTTTTGCAGATCTTCCATGATCCGCATTTCTTTCGATTTTGGATACACGCGTACGCCTTTTGCAAAGCCCGCGCGCAACCATCCATATTTCCGCGGATCTTCGGCGATCACAACGATCGTCTCGACGCCTTTGGCGGCGAGCTGTCGCGTGATTTGCGGAACCGTGAATCCGCCTTGGGTCTTCTGTCCGCCGGTCATCGCGACCACCCCATTGAAGAGGATTTTAACTGTGACACCCTTGCCAGTGCACAGCTTTTTCATCCCCGCGATGAGCGCGTCGATCGCGACCGAACCGGAGTGATCGTAAGTTCCGTCACCCATGTTGACGAACGCGTGTTGTTCGTCGGTAAACGGGGACGAACCGAGCAAGGGTACGCCTTCTCCGCCCATTTGCGAGACGTCCCCGCTGTTTCTGTTCATCCATCCCACCATGTAGTGACATCCGATGCCGGTGTATGCGCGCGCGCCTTCCGGTACTTTGGTAGAAGCGTTGTGAGGGCATCCGGAACAGAAGTATGAAATGCGTTCGAGCGCAGGGATTGGAGGCGCACGCGCCTCGGACTCCATTGCTTCAAATGCACTCCACTTTTTGGTAGGCGCTTCACAGCGCTTTTGCCCCATGGTGCAGACTTGCACGATAGTCTTTGCGATTTCTGTGGCGGTCAATGTGCCGGTCGAAGACAGAAGTTCTTTTCCCAGTATCTCCGGCCCGTGCGATTGATCGTAGAGAATCGCCTTGAGTTGGTCTTGGACGAAGTTTGCTTTGTCTTCGACAACCAATATCCTCGATGCTCCGCGTAGACGGATCATCGTAGGAGAATTGGCGGACAAAGGCCACGGCATGCCTATTTTGACTACGGCAATGCCGAGTTTTTGCCTCAGACGTTCGTCGACGCCGAGTAGCGTGAGCGCCTCCATTACTTCGACATACGATCGCCCGACGGCCACGATCACGAACCGTATATCTTTCGCCTCGTGCGCAAAGATATTCAGATGATTCGCGTTGGCAAACATGCATGCGTATGCTAGGCGATCCATGCGTTTCTTTTCCGTGTCGATTGGCTTATCGGCCGGATCGAGATGGAGGTGTGGTATGTTTTTTAGTTCCGGTATCGCGATTTCTGCCAATGAATCGATTAGGATCGATGCCGATGCGTCGCAGATATCGGATGTCACTTTGATCCCGACTCCTGCGCCACAAAAGCGAGACAGTGCCCACCCGAACAACATGTAGTCATGTATTTCCTGCACCGAATTTGGCGCGAGAAACGGCATGTCCAAATGTCTGAACAACCACTCGGTTTGGTACCTCCGAGTGGAGGATTTGGCTTCATGATCATCACCGACGACCCAGACGATTCCCCCTTTCGGAGAAACACCTGCGTCATTTGCGTGATTTATTGCGTCACTGGCTAGATCGAAGCCGGGGCCCTTGCCGTACCACATGGCGAAGATGCCATCGTAACGCGCGTTCTTGATGTGTGGCACCTGTTGCGTGCCCCACACGGCGTTTGCCGCATGTATTTCATTGAGACCTGGCAGATGTATTACGCCCGCTTCGCGCAGTATATCTTTGATGCGCGTGGCTTGTATATCAACTCCCCCGAGTGGAGAGCCTTGGTATCCGGAAATAAATCCGGCGGTGTTTAATCCGGCGCGTCGATCGCGCTGAGCTTGGCTCATAGACGCACGCAACAGGGCTTGTATGCCCGTGATTGGTGCGAAGTGCGGCGTCTCAAGATCTGAGAACCGCATGCGCGTGAGTTTGCTTTCGCTCATCGTTTGTTCCTCTCTTTTCCTTCTTTTGTGAACGTTCTATTCCTATGGCATTCAAGCATGGAATGCTTTTTTGACAAAGAAAAACGGCCCGCGCGAGAGGCGGGCCGGTGAGGTGTGTTATACGCACGAAACATGAGAGATGTCGAGCGCAGTCATAGCGGAAATCTCCGCGAAGACAGCACCGTTTGCACATGAAGACGCGTCAGCGACCTCTTGACCGAGATACGCCTCGACGTACTTTTTCCTCGGCACCTTCGCCGAAAGTGTCGTTGGAAGCGCGCGGACGATATAGATCTCATCAGGCTTACCAGAGGGATCATACGTCTTGCCCACGTGCCGACGAAGATTTTCGAGAATCGCGCTCGTTGCAGACGAACGTTCATCGACAACGACAAAGCAGACGATTTTTTGTCCGAGCTTTTCATCGGGTACGCCAACCGCTACTGCGTCTGTGATTTTGATGTCGCCGAAGAACGAACGCAAGGCCGACTCGATCGCCATCGGATCATATTTCACACCGCCACGATTGATTAGATCATCGTCGCGACCGCATACGAACCAGAATCCGCGCTCATCGATACGCACACGATCGTGGTGATTCCACGTATTTTGCCCCCAAGGGAAAAAATACGTCTGCACGAAACGCGGTAGATCATTGAGAAATCCGCGTGTCATGCTCGGAAAAGGATTACGACACACAAGTGTGCCTTCCTTTCCCTGCGGAAGGTCGTCTCCATTCTCATCGACCACACACACATCCATGCCGAGCGCGGGGCCACCGACCGTTCCTGGTACCGATGCCTCGATGGGTAGCGAGAAGACCAGGCATCCCATAATCTCCGTACCGCCCATAATATTTATTATCGGACAGCACTGTTTACCGAAGACCTCGAAATACCATTTCCAAGTCTCCGGATCAAGTGGGGCACCGGTCGATCCGAGGATACGCAACGATGACAGATCATGCGCTCCGTAGTCGAGGCTTTTATCGAGCGACCTGATACCAGTCGGCGAGAAACCGAAGGTGGTCACTCGATATCGCTCGATCATTTCGAACAAGCGATGACTTGTCGGATAGGTTGGCGACCCATCATATAGCACATGCGTACCTCCGAAGAACTGTACGCCGATCACTTGCCATGGGTGCATCATCCAGCCGAGATTGGTGACCCAGAAGAAGACATCGCCTTTTTGATAGTCGAAGGCGTATCCGATTTCTTTTGCCGTATTGACGAGCATCCCTCCGTGCGTATGCATGATTACCTTGGGTTTGCCTGTCGTACCCGAGCTCAAGAGTATGAGCGCCAGATCTTCGCTATCGAGCGAGAGCGTTTTTGCCGGTTCTTTGCCCTCGGCACGGAGCAAGAAGTCTTCATAAGACTTCCCTGGTTTGTTGGACTGCATCGATATTCCACCAAAATGGGGAATAACGACCACTTCGCAGTGTAGAGACTTCTCTATCGCACGTACGGTCTGATGTAAACAAAACATCTTTCCGCCATGTGAGTAGTCCTCTGTCACAAACACCATTTTCGCATTCGCTTCCGTAAGTAACTGCGTGACCGTGTCGGATGGTGTCCGCGCCGCAATCTGCATCGGCACTGCGCCGATCTTCATCGCCGCAAACATGATGACGACAGCTTCGGGCGAAGACGTCATGATCTGTCCGATCACATCGCCCTTGCGCACGCCGGATTCCCGCATCGCGGTCGCCGTTTGTGTGACAGCATCAGAAAGCTCACGGTAAGTCATCGTTCTGCGAGTGCCATCTTCGCCCTCCCAATGAAGCGCGACGCGCTCACCGTGATTCTTCGCGTGCCGATCCACGCAAGCGCGTACGATATTGATCTTGCCTCGGACAAACCATTTGGTAAACGGCATGCCGAGAGAATCATCGAACACTTCGGTCCAAGGCTTGTCCCATGGCACGTCGAGATCTGCCATGATTGCAGGGTAAAACCAATTCGGCCTGCTGGCTGATTGGGCACGTAACTCTTGTACTGTCGCGATACCATGATGGCGCATGAATCTTGCGACGCGCGTCGCACCGGCGAATTTCTTCGTCGGACACCATGCAATCTCATTCATCGTCTCTCTCCTTGTTCTTGTTCAACTAACCTATTCCAGTAGTACCACGCTCTCTGTCTAGAATCAATATAAAAAAATCCCCCGCTTTTTAGGGCGGGGGATCTTGGCAGAATGAACAATTTGTCGCTACCGCGACCGAGCCGATCGCAAGTACCGAGAAGGAAGTTCGTGACCGAGTATCCCTTCCACGAACCGCGATGCATGCACGAGCGTTGCAAGGTCAATGCCTGTTGAGATACCCTCTCTTTCGAAAAGATCAACGACATCTTCTGTCGCAACGTTGCCCACGCACACGTTCGCAAACGGGCATCCACCTAAGCCTCCGACAGAACTGTCGAATGTGCGGATGTCATTCGCATACCCTCTTTGAATGTTCGCCAGAGCATTTCCTCTCGTGTCATGCAGATGCAACGCGAGGGTGTCCGGGTGATACTTGGAAAAAATCACCGCGAGCAATGCTGACACCTCATGTGGCTGTGCCGCACCGATGGTATCTGCAAGCGACACTTCGTACACACCCAGCTCAAAGAGCCTCGTCGTGACGTCGAGCACCTGCTGTGGCATGATCCGCCCTTCGTACGGACACCAGAATGCCGTGGATACGTAGCCGCGCACCAGCACGCCGTGCTGGTGCGCGGATGTGATGATCTCACGATATTCCGCGATAGAATCATCGATCGATCTCTTGACGTTCTTTCTATTGAACGTCTCACTCGCGGCAACGACAATGGAGATCTCTTCCACCCCCGCCGCGAGCGCACGATCCAGTCCTTCACGATTGGCGACGAGTGCCGCATATCGCACCCCCTCAGTATGGGGGAGTGCGACACACACCGCCTCGGCGTCTTTCATCTGCGGCACGAGATCCCGCCGGACGAACGAGGTGACCTCGATACGACGGCACCCCGCTGCGATCAGCTTTCGGATAAGCGCCGCCTTATGGTCTGTCGCGATAAACTCCTTGATATTTTGGAGCCCATCGCGCGGACCGACTTCTACGATGCGTACACTATTTTGCCCTTGATGCTTCATAGCTCTTTTCTCCATGATGTCGGGCCGTGGCATACCAAAGATCCTCTGGAGGAGTTCCCCGTACCTTTAGGGAGTTGTGCGCCGCCTGAGTGAACCATGACAGGTAGGCGCGCATGTCAACGAGTCGTACCACTTCATCGACGATTCCATGTTGCGCGGCATATCGCGGGCCCGAGGTTTCGCGATACCGCGCCATCAACGCGTTCATATCATCAATGACCGTTTGCATCTCTTCCTTGGAAACTGCTTTCAACAGCTTGTTCCCATAGAGAGCCATCGCCGCACTTTGCGGATGCATGACCATGATATTCGTGAGCGCCGTACCGAGCGTAATCACGTTTCGCGTCGCCATCGGACCGCACATTACATAATGGCTTGCCGCATGCGCCTTGCGGAGCACGACGGTCGCCATGGGGATCTTGGCTTTCACGATCGCAGCGATGAGCGCTTGACCGAGCCCGAGGAGTCCCGCGAGCTCTGCTTGGTCGCCCACGTCGATACTCGACGTATCTTGCAACCATACCATCGGTGTTTTGTTCGCCCCGCACCGCGCGACGAACCTCTGCATCTTGATGAGGCCTTGCCGGTACAGCTTTCCTCCGATGCCTTGATAATCCGCATATTCCGGATACCCGCGCGGAAGGGAACCTTGTTGATTGGCGACAATACCGACCGTATATCCGCTGATGTCAGCGACTCCGCAATACACCTCGGGACCATAGTCCGCCATGTATTCGCACGCCATGCTGTTATCGACGATCCGCGCAAGCACTTCTTTGATGTCGTAGGATCGTGAGAGGTTGTGGGGGAGGAGATCATATAGCTCGCGTACATCATATTCCGGCCAATCAGGCCAGTCTCGTTGAGCTGATGGCGCAGGACATATCAGACAACCGCGCATCGCATTGATGACCTCTTCTTCCGTATCGAACATACCGTCGAAGAACCCAGTCTCCATGTGAACGGCAGTACCGCCCGGAGGCGGGATGCTGTTCGCTTTCTGGATCGTTACTTTCAGTGTATCGACATCTTCAACACTGAAGTCATTCCTCGACGCGCTCATGCCACTGAGAATCGCGGTGCCGGCAATCGACATGTTCGCGTTCTTATGGGCGAAAAGCTTTGTCTGCCCTATCGCACCGTAGCCACCGCCGGCGGTGTTGGTATCAAAGAGCCCCCCGATGCTGGGGACGCCCATTTCGTTGGCAAGCTCCGCGTTGTTGTAGAAGATGCGTCCGCCACTTCTGCGACCGGAATAGACGAGGTGTTGGCGACCGAGATGAAGTCCACTACATTGAAGAAGCGTGAAGATCGGCGTATGCAGCGCCATGGCTATCTCTTGGATACGCAGGATCTTCTCGGGCTGACCGGGAAGCCATGCGCCTTTGCACACTTCAGGATTCGATGCGATCACGCACACGCAGTGTCCCTGTACTTTTGCCATCCCGGTGATAACACCGGTTGTCCCTTCGGGATTATGCTCGGAGTCAAAGAGACTCCCGAGCGGAAGAAACGTGCCCGGATCGACGAGAAGTTGTATGCGCTCCCGCGCGACCCGATCCTTCCCATGTGTTTGGAGCGCAGACTCAACCTCCTTCTCAACCTCCTTGATATGATCCGCGTTCGCGCCATTGCGCGCACCCGGAGAACCAAGTCTTTGCATGTTGTCGAACTCTTTCTTGGCCATGTGCCTTCCTCCTTCTTATAGAAGAGCAAAACAGGGTACTCGTTTTTCCAGTATCGCACGGATGCCTTCCGCAAGCAGTGGATGCCGGTAGAGCTCTGCGTCGAACTCCATTTCCATACGTACGAAATGTTCTTCGTCCGTATGCAGGGTCTCATGCGTTTCCACGAGCGCGCGAAGCGCTTGTATGGATTGCGGCGCGAGCGGTGTTTTGTTTGTTGCAAGTACGTCGCGTGCTTCCGCAAGCGGCTTACCCCACACACTGCGATAGATATACGGATCACTTCTGCAAGCGACTTCCGCTTCCAAAGCATCCTCGCGCATGAGTACGCGACGGACTTCCACGACGGCGTCCTTGCGCTCTGCCTGTTCTGGTGCAAACGCGAATGCTTTTGCATAGAGCAACGAGAGCGTATCGTGCGTGTGGCGTTGCCGATCTTCTTCCGTGCCGCGTTTCGGTAGCACGTATGGGATGTCGACGATTGAATCTATGATGCCGATCGTCTTGAGTTCGTGTGCGCTTGTTTGACGCGCCGTCTCGACGAGACAGCGCGTATTTAGCACGCCCACTTTCACAATGAGCCGAGCGACTCCGCCCCATCCCGGGATTAGTCCGATTGTCGCTTCAGACATGCAGATACTCGCGCGTGAGTCGCCAACGATCGTGTCGGCCCACAGTGCTACTTCGGCGGAACCGCCGTAATAGGTGCCACCCGCGAGTATGGCGATGACATGCATGCGTTTCGCGAGCGCGCGCACTCTTTTATAGAGCGCGAATGCCTTCATTAAGCGCAGGTCGGCCCAATCGTATCCTGCGCTCTGTTCGAGATGCGCGAGCGTTTCCTTGAGGTCGCCACCCGCATGCGTCGCGTCGGGCGCGAACGAAAGTATCAAGAACGACACTTCGTCGCGAATACGTTCGATATGTTCGAACGCTAACGCGTAGCTATTGAGTGCTCGCGTGCCCAACTGGTGAGCTGGCGGGTTTTCGTAGTGTAGGATCGCGCCTCGCGCGTTGCCTATCACAACGGAAAAGAAGATCACTTGCTCGCTATCTGATCCGAAGGGGTAGCGATCAGTGACCTTTCCTCCGGCATGTTGTATCGCTTCGGATAGTTCGTATGTCACGTCCGTGTTCCTTTTTTATGTGTCAATGAGCCATCCCTCGCAATTGCGGAGGGAATGAACATGCTATTTCCATCGCCACGCTATCCTCAAAGCTTTGTGGTGTCAAGAAAAACCTCCGGGGCACTTGGCCTCGGAGGTCTGCTTCAAACACGCTCAATGAGCACTGCTACCGCTTCGCCACCACCGTTGCAGGCGACCGCGATGCCACGCTTTTTCCCGAGCGCGCGCAACTGCAGGGCAAGCGATCCCACGATGCGGGTACCACTGGCACCGAGCGGATGCCCGATCGCGATCGCTCCACCCCAGATGTTTACCTTTTCGTGTGGGATATGGAGCTGTTGCATCGCAAGAAGCGACACAACCGCAAACGCTTCGTTGATCTCGAAAAGGTCGATGTCCGCCAAAGCGTAGCCGGTTTGCTTGAGGAGCAAGTTTATTGCACCGATAGGCGCAGTCGGATATTGCTTTGGCAAACCTGAAAACACAGCGAAGTCGCGGATGCGGGCTATGGGATTCCATCCGAAAGAATTGATCGCGAATCCACTCGCGACCAACAACGCCGATGCTCCGTCGGAGATTTGGGACGAGGTTCTTGCGGTTATCGACCCATTTTGTGGAGAAAAGACGGGTTTGAGTGCCCGCATTTCTTCACGATTTGGCCGACGAATACCTTCGTCGCATTGCAGTAGTATCTTGCCGTTCTTGCCGATCATGGGAATCACCTGACCGCCAAAGTCTTCGTGTGCCACGCGATACGCGCGCACAAAGCTCGCATGAGCGAAATCTTCTTGCCGCTCGCGCGATATATTGTATTGGTGCGCACATTGATCCGCCAATACGCCCATGTGTGGACGTCCGGGCACAGACGGCTCGCTCAGTCCATCGTGGAGCATGCTGTCATATGCGATCACGTTTCCCATTTTTGACGGACATCGCGAGATTAGCCGTGGTGATCCGCTCATGCTCTCCATGCCTCCTACGATCATGCATCTGGACTGGTTGAGCCAAAGCATGTTGGCCGCATGGCGAAGCGCCACGAGCGACGAGGCGCAGACTTTGTTGAAAGTCTCCGCAGGTACCCGTTTCGGTACGCCTCCCTGAATGGCGGCATGCCGAGCCGGATTTTGTCCTTCGCCGGCAGTAAGCACTTCTCCCATAAAGATGCCATCGACCGCCTCGGACAACGAAACATGCCGTTCCAAAAGTGTCCTGATCACACAGCTTCCCAGCTCAGTGACAGGAAGTAACTTAAGTGCCCCCATAAAGCTACCGTGCGGTGTGCGCACGGCATCGTAGATTAGTACTTCGCATGGTTGCATGTGAGTCTCCTGTTTTCGAACATTTCTACTGTCACCCTACTCTTGTGTACGCCGGGCGTCAATAAAAAAAGGAGCCGCGTCTTTGCGGCTCCAGAGTGCCTCATAGAGTTATAGCGAGTTGCGCTTGCCGACGCCTCTCTGTCTCGACCGCGATCACATATCTCATGACCTCGTTAGAACCTTCATAGACACGTGTCACGTCGATGTCGCTCTTCCACTGCAGATAATCGGTCTCTGCGACGTAGCCCATCGCTCCATGAAAACGCATAAGGTTGTCTGCGACCTTGAACGCGATTTCCGTCGCGACGAGCTTGGCACGCGCCGCTTCGAGGCGGTGAGGCGCTCCCGCATCGCGCAGGCGCGCAGCCTCGACCGTAACGTTCCATGCGTGATTAAGCATACGCTCGGCTCGGTCAAACCGGCGTCGTACACCATCAAGGTCGATAAGTCTCTTACCATAGAGCCTTCGTTCGCACGCATAGGTCAACGCATCGTCGTAGACACGATCGCCCATGCCGATGGATTGCACGGCAATACCAATGCGACCGGCATCGAGCGTACCGAGCATAGTGCCGTATCCCTCACCCTCGATGCCTATAAGAGCCTCGGGGGGCAGGATAACGTCGTCGAATTGCACACTGTAGAATGGTGCACATTGTTGCACCCGTTTCGCGATCTTCGTGATTGTAATGCCGGGAATCTTTGCGATCCCTTCATCATGCTGTATCAGGAACGTAGAAAAACGTTTTGCCCCCGTGTTCGCAAGCACAATCCCAAAATGGGCCGCGCCTGCACCGGTGATCCACGTCTTACGTCCGTTCACTTTCCACCCACCATCGGATTGCTTCACAGCCCGGGTAGACATATTTCTGGGGTCCGACCCGCCGTTCTCTTCGCTCAACATGAAGCTACCGAAATTCTTCCCAGATGCAACACGAGGCAAAATGATCTTCTTTAGTGCATCGGAACCCGCCAGTACGATAGGAGACACCGAGAGTGTCGATCCAACCGTATAGTTGAGAAACATACCACCGGATTCGTATGCAAGCCTGCGACCGACCCACGCCGCCCGCTCCGCACCCCATCCAACGCCGCCATAAGCTTCGGGGATCGAGATGGTTAAGAGTCCGATATCGGAGAGTCCACTCATGAGTTCGTGCGGAAACCGGGCTTCTTCCGTAATTTTACGGAAATTCGGCCGGATCTCTTGGATACAGAACCTGTCGAGCTGACTCAGAAACCACGAAAGATCCGTGTCGCCTTTTGGCTGTGGCCATCGTTCATGCATGATTTTTCCTCCAGTTTTGTACCATTTACTCTGCCGTTCTTATACTTCTCTATTGAAGAAAAGTCAAAAAAACAGATGTAGCATATTCGTCTCTACACCGTTTCCAAAAACGCATCCGTGTATTTCGGTTCCGGTTTGATTGGATCCGACACGCGCCACATCTCGTCGAACTGCACTTTCTGCAATCCGGCGAAGTCGCGGCTATGGACGATGAAGCCGAATCCCTCTTTCTTCGACGATATGAACGCGACCTTGTCGGTGTAGATCCAGTAGCTCATATCCCAGCCGCAACGCTTCGGCGCGAGCCGCAGTTCGCGCAAGTGGCCTTTCCCCACGCCGAGGAATGGGTATTCGCGGAGCTTGACCGCCTTGCCGCGCGGCCACACGCCTTTGATGGAGATGCGCTGACGGATGCGCTTGCGATTGAGATCCGCCAGATACTCCGCACCGAGGATGCCGACCATCTCTGCGATGGGCCACATTGTGTACGTCTCGATATCTTTATACCAGAGCATGTCTTTGAGTATCTGCCGGATGCCCTCTGCGCCGGAGTAGAATTTTATTTTCGGCTCGATGGATTGCGCCTGCCGCGAGAGCGTCGGCAGTATGAGCTCAACTTCCCGCTTCTTCCTTCCGAGCGCTTCCATTTTGTCGGCGATGAGCCGTGGCACGTTCTGCGGATCCGTCACCGCGAAAAGCTTTGTGTTGTCGCGATCGCTCTCCGCCACGAGTCCGCTTCGTATCAGGATGTTGAGATGGTTGTAGACGGACGGGCGCGGGATGCCGAGCCGTTCGGCCGCCTGCCGCGCCGTCGAAGGGCCGTTCTCCAAGAGGTGCGCATACACGCGATGCGTGATGTCGGAAAGCCCAAGTTCGCTGAATACTGCTTCGAGCATATTTGTCCAATTTCGAAAACACATTTACAATATACGAAACCGCGCATAGAGTCAATCGCGTATGGAAACAGTGGAAGAAGATATTGTTTCGTTGCGAAATATCTGCAAGCGTTTTGATACTCGGCCACTATTCGATGATCTTTCTTTTCATGTGCAAAGAGGAGAATTTGTAGCTATATTCGGCCCGAATGGATGCGGAAAGACCACCTTGTTGGATATATTATCAGGACTAGACAAAGATTTCTCGGGAGACATGCGCTTTGATAGTAGGGTAAAAATTTCTTATATTTTTCAAAATTATCGCGAGTCAATTTTTCCTTGGCTTACCATTGCAGGTAACATTGCCTATCCTCTAAAATTGCAAGGGTTTTCGGATACAGAACAAAAAAGTGCCACACTAAATATTTGCAATCAATTCGGCATAAAATTCGACTTATCTGATTACCCATACACGCTAAGCGGAGGACAACAGCACCTGGTGGCAATTTTAAGGGGGTTGATCATAAAACCTGACATTCTTTTATTCGATGAGCCTCTTTCTTCTCTTGATTACCAGACAACGCTTTTCATGCTCAATAAAATTCAAGAGATTTGGCAAGAGACAAAAACAGCCGTTATATTCGTTTCCCATAATATCGACGATGCCCTCATGCTTTCACAAAAAATAATTCTGCTCAGCAATAGACCCACAAAGACTATCAAGATTTTTAATAATAATTTGCCGTACCCAAGAAAAACCAATGTAGTCGGCACTCGAGAGTTTGTCGAACTAAAAAAGAGCATCTTATCCGCGTTTGCAGATGAGATCGGATTACAAGTAACATAGTTATAAAGAATATGAACAAGAAAAATTTAGCCTTAGCCACAATCGTAATCGTTGCCCTAATTGCCATCACCGTAGTCGGTAAGCAAAGAACCCCAATTTCACTGGAAAGAAAAATAATTACAATAGCCGATACTCGCGCAATATCTACGGCCTTACTGCAAATCGCAGTAGAAAAAAAGTTTTTTGATAAGTATGGTCTCGATGTCAAATTATTACCGGTTCAAACCGGAGACGAAGCATTAAAAGCCGTTGTTGGTAAAAGTGCAGATATTGCGCTTGCGGCTGTTACTCCCTACGCCTTTTTGGCAATTTATAAACCGGAAATGAAGATTTTTGTTACGGTCGCTGAAAGCCATGACGATCAAATTATCGCACGGAAAGACAAAGGTATTTCCAAGCAATCGGATTTGAAAGGAAAGAAGGTTGGATATGCGAAAACGACTGTTTCTGAATTAGGATTGGAAAAATTTTTGGAAACGAACGGCTTGAAAAAAGAAGATGTTCAATGGGTAAATTTAAAACCTCTTGCTATGCCAGTGGCATTGCTTTCTGGTGATATAGATGCGTATTCTGCTTGGGAGCCACACTTGTCAAATGGCATAAAAATACTCGGCGACAAGGCGATAATTTTTGATGCTCCAAAAGATACTTACACTTGGCAAATGAATTTAATCGCTGATGAGTCATATATCAAGGATAATAAAGATACTCTAGAAAAGTTAGTCAAGGCACTTATTGAAACAGAAAAATTTGTGTCTGATAATAAAGATGCATCTGTTGCTATCACGGCAAACCATGCAAATATTCCCGTCGACACATTAAACAATATTTGGTCAAAATTCGAGTTCAAAGTGAATTTGCGGAGTGATTTAGCCTATATCATCAAAGAAAATCTATTGTGGGCAAATGATCGCCGTGAGACGAAATCCAACAAACTGCCTGATGCAAAGTTCCTCGTGGATATATCAATCTTGGAAAATGCAAAAACTCATTAGCACGCCTATCCTGGGACCAATTATTGTGCTGGCTGTGTGGTGGGTAACAACACAACTACACTTCGTGAGTCCTATTTTACTCCCGCGTTTGGATGATACGCTGTGGAAGTTTTATTCCTTACTTGTATCAGCGAAAGCTTTCCCTGACATATGGAGTACCGTATATAGGACAATGGTGGGACTTGGAATCGCTTCTTTTTTTGGGATTATTACAGGGCTATTTATCGGCACATACACCGAAATTTATAAGACGTTTGGGATTGTCATTGATTTTTTCAGATCGTTGCCGGCAACGGCAATGTTTCCTCTGTTTCTTTTGATTTTTGGTATCGGCAGTGCTTCCAAAATTGCTATTGCGATTTTTATATCTTTTTGGGTGATTCTTCTACACAGTGCTTATGGAGTAATTCATAGCTCTAGGACGCGGACAAAAGTCGCGCGGAGCTTAGGGGCGACAAACTGGCAGATTTTTAAACATGTAACGGTAATGGAGGCGTTACCGAATATTGTGGTGGGATTAAAAACGGCGATTTCTTTATCGCTCATCGTCGTGGTGGTCAGCGAGATGTTTATTGGTTCAAGTAATGGGTTGGGACAAAAAATCTATGACTCATACCTGACCTATGAAAGTCCCAATCTCTATGCGTGGCTCATCATAACCGGAATTGTCGGGTATCTTATCAATGCGGTATTTTCTTCCTTTGAAAGAAAGGTGCTCCATTGGGTCGGAAGATAGGGGGAAGAGTGCCGATTGTGGGCTATTTTATATTGCAAACTTTCAAACATGACAAAAAGAAAACGGTAGTGTTTGTGTGCGCTGATAAAAAAGATTCGTTTTGGCAGTTGAGCAAACTGCAACGTGTCTTTCGCTTACCACAAAGCAAAAACAGCGATGCGTATGTATAGAACACATTTAATCTAAATAACAGCTGGAACAATAACAAGAAACATCCAGGTGTTCCTTGTTGTAACGGTCGCAAACACAAGGAACACAGCTTAATCCAACGGCAATCCGAAATGTTTCCGAAGTCGGCGATCATTTTCTATTTCTTCTGCGACGATGTATAGCATTCCGAGACCGAGGCGCAGATCTGCACGCAAAAAAGCAAACAGCTCTTCGCACGGATATGGATATACCCATACGCTATTCTGTATTTTTATAAATCCATTGCTTTGCAGGAGACTGCGCAAACGATTGCGAACGTCGCGGCGCCTCTCCCACACGTCGAAAATCACGATTCGCCATTTTTTGTCCCATCGCATAGGAACATGCGGCCGGATTCGTATTATCGAACCAACGGACTCAGCGTATTTCCTTCCCTGAGTCGTTAATTTCTTGTTGGAGTTGATCAGTCCTTTCGCTTTAAGACGTGTCATAGCTTGGGCGATGCGCCGGTCCAGTCGTTTTTGCGGGCCAACATATTTTTCAACATACTTCAACAATTGAACGGCATTGGGGGCTGTGAGCGCGAGTCCGATCGCGGTCATTGCGTAAACTCCTGTCAGAACGATGTCCTGAATTTTTTGGCGTTTGGCATGTTGAATAACACGTTGCTCAATACTTTCCCATTTCCGTTCGCTCCGCGCGTTTGAGTTTACCATGTTCCTTATTATAGTGGTCGCAAGAATAAGGAACAAGGATTTTCAGAGAGTCAAAGTTCGGCAAATAGTTTTTTGAACATATGATATATATAGTTTATGCTTCGCGTCGAAGTCGCTGGCATTTTTATATTGCAAATACTACGACAACAATCTTTCTACAACTTTCTTCACCAGTGCGCCGTCTGCATTTCCGAGGGCTTTGAGCGTGGCACCCATCACTTGCCCCATCTTTGTTTTGTCGGCTTTCATTTCAGAGATTTTCTCTTGCGCGACCTTTTCCACCTCTTTTTCAGAGGCCATTTGCGGCAGATATTCTTCTATTATTTTCAATTCTTTTGATTCTTTTTCTGCGAGTTCCGGGCGGTTGCCTTTTGTATACTGCTCAATAGAATCTTTGCGCTGTTTCAGAAGACGTTTTAAGACTGCGATTACTCCCGTGTCGTCGAGTTCATCCGTTGGTTTCTTTCCCTTCGCAACGAGTTCGTTGGTAAACGAGGATAGCGCGCCCCGCAAAGTTTGGACACGCAGGTCGTTTCTCGCTTTCATCGCAACTATCATGTCGGATTTGATCTGTGTGGCGAGCATGCGAATATTGTACACCTAAATGTGCATGATACAATCGTCCCATGACTGAAGATCAATTTGAAAAACTGGCCCAAATGGTTATGGGCGTTCACGAAGAAATGAATGAACACTTCGAAAAAGTCGATGCACGTTTTGACCAAATGGATAGGCGGTTTGAGAAAGTTGAGACGGAGCTTTCCCACATTCGCGCCGAACTTAGCGACATTCGCCACGATCTTGAAACACTCAAAGAAAAGATCGCTGGCCATGTCGGATTCTCCAAAGAAATCGACTACGCTTTCACTCGCATCGCGGCGATAGAGAAGCATCTTGGCATTGCGGCGGTAGAGGCGTGATATAAAAAATTTGCGGGGACAGGCGAAGTCGTGCCTGTCCCCGCTTTTCATGCCCGACTGCTTCAGTAAGAACTGGACTTGGACAGACCCGCAACGATAGCGAGAACGATCACGATCAGGGCGAGGAGAATGCCTTTGACAGTTTCCATTCTCGCCAGTTCGACCTGCTTTTCCTTCGTCTTCTCGATCGACAGCGGGTGATCCTGATGACGCATCCAATCCCCATACTCATCGAGGATTGGGTGGTTGTCGCCGTATGTGTCGACGGTCTTCAAATAACCACCCTTTTCGTAGAACGCATCAGTGTACATAATCGCCCCTGTTCGGCTCTTGTACGCCTCGGGGTTTTGTCTCATATGTTCCTGTAAGATACGGCTAAATTCCGTATCGCGAGATTGTCTGCTCATCGTTCTATCCTCCTCACTCTCCAGCCCGAATCGGGGAATGAAACATAGCATATAATATTTATTTGTCAATATTTCTAGTTCAGTGTAATAATTGCCTAATGGAATGGCTTATCATCCTCTTACTGCTTGCGAATCTCGCAGTGATTGCATATCTCGCGTTCGGCAAGCGGGAAAAGCGCGATGACGGGCAGGGCATGATGCTTCTGCAAAATCAATTGCAGGATCTTTCTCGCGCAATGGAAACGAAACTGGGAGAAGGCACTACGCGCATGTTTGAAAGTATGCGCTCGCAGTTTGGGGAATCACAACGTTTGGCGAGTGACATCCGTGACTTGGTGGCAAAACAGCTCATGGAGGTACGTGTCGAACAAACAAAGACAAACGAAGCAACAAGCAAATTTGTCACGATTGCTGAACAATTGGGAAACCTTGAAAAAGTCCTTACTCATCAGAAACAAAGAGGGAATTGGGGTGAGGCATCTTTAGAGATTGTACTAGGAGGATTTTTACCACCCACCGCATACAAAATGCAGTATCAATTTCCTAATGGAGAAACAGTTGATGCTGTTATTTTTACAAAGGATGGAATTATTCCTGTTGACGCCAAATTTTCTTTGGATAATTATTCACGACTCGTGAATGCTGTAGACCAGACTCAAAAAGATGACCTCGAAAAATTATTTAAGAACGACCTGAAATTGCGCATCGATGAGACCGCTAAGTACGTACGAGAAAAGGACGGTACGCTTCCCATTGCATTTATGTATATCCCTGCGGAGGCCATTTACTATGACTTGCTGGTGGGGGAGGTAAATCCTGGGAAGGTAAATGCACGCAATTTGATTGATTATGCGTATCGTGACAAACGAGTGATTATTGCCTCCCCGACTACTTTTATGGCGTATCTGTCAATGGTGGCAAATGGCATGAAAGCATTCAAGATAGAGGAAAATTACAAGCAAGTACAGAAAAACGTTGAAGACCTTGGTCGTCACCTCAAGTCTTGGGAGGACTACTATAAAAAACTCGGCAATTCGCTTGGAACGACCGTGAACCACTTTAACGCGGGGTCCAAAGAATTGGGGAAGATAGACAAAGACGTACTCCGAATAACCGGCACATCGACAGAACTAGATGCGCCACTCTTGGAGCGTCCGGCTCTCTCGCAAGATCTCTGATCAGGATCTACACAAACTATATTTTGCTATATTTTTGCCAACGCCTGTTTCAGATCGTTTATCAAATCGCGAGAGTCTTCTCTGCCTATGGAGAGGCGAATGGTGCTTTGAGAAATTCCGGCGGCTTCCAGCTCTCGGGAGGCCATTTGACCATGTGTCGTCGTTCCCGGATGAATCACAAGCGAACGCGCCTCGCCTATGTTGGCGGCATGCCAAAAGAGCTTGAGGTTTTCTAACACGATTTTTGCTTCACGTTTTCCGCCATGGATGTCAAAAGCCATGAGTCCGCCAAAACCTTCAGGCATCAGTTCTTTGTTTTTGCGAGCACGTTTTCCGAAAGACGGGTAATGAACCTGCTTCACTTTTGAGTGTTTAGAAAGAAATTTCGCTACGTCGGATGCATTGCGACAGTGTTCGTGCATGCGCGCATGCAGGGACTCTATGTGGTAACAAAGAATCGCGGCGTTGTCGGGCGATATGCACGGTCCCGTGTCGCGAAGCCAGCCCACTCGCACATCATCAATGAATTTCTTTTTTCCGAGAATCATTCCGCCCACCACTTCGCCGTCGCCCATGTATTTAGAAAGTGAATGTACGACGACATCCGCGCCGAGCGAAATTGGACGCAAAAGAACCGGAGTAGCGAGAGTGCTATCTACCACGAGCGGGAGATTATTTTTGTGCGCGATGTCTGCCAATTGTGCGATATCAAAAATGTCGATCAAGGGATTTGAAGGCGATTCAACATACAAGAATTTTGTCTCCGGGCGAATGGCTTTTTCCCATTGCTTGATATCGTGCGGATTTTCTATGAAAGTTACCGGAATTCCGAGAGCCGGCATGCGATCACGGAACAAATGAAAAACACCGCCATAAAGGCGATTGGATGTGATAATGTGTCCGCCGGAATGCGCAAGATGAAGCGTAAGAAGGGCGATTGCCGACATTCCCGAAGAAGTTGCAAGCCCGGCTTCCGCGCCCTCCAGCGCGACGAGACGTTTTTCAAGATGGTCGACGGTGGGGTTGTTGATGCGGCTGTATATAAATCCTTCTTCCGTTCCCTCGAAAAGTCGTTTTGCCCTCTCAAAAGAGCCCAAAGAAAATGCGATAACGCGATCAAGCTGAGGACGAATGTCGGTATCGTTCACTGATCCGCCGCCATGTATTTCGAGCGTCTTTGAGCGAAGTTGCGGGATTTTAGAGGAAACGGCAGAAGTTCGTCTTTTTGATGCAAGTCCCATACACTGACAGCGTACACCAATTTGCGGAAATGCACTATATAACGTACACTACGAAAACTTTATGGTAAAGATAGCTGTAATTGAGACAGGGGGAAAACAATACGTTGTTACGCAAGGTAGCCTTTTAAGCGTTGAAAAACTCGAAGGAGTTTCTGAAAAAGGTAGTCAAATCACGTTCGATAAGGTACTACTCACGGATGATGGATCCGAAACACAGATTGGCGCCCCGTACTTAAATGACGCAAAAGTATCCGCCGAACTCGTAGAGGCGGGTCGTGCAGATAAAGTGACCGTAATTCGTTATCGTCAAAAAAGCCGTCACTTCGTGAAAAAGGGACATCGCCAACCGTACACAAAGGTTCGCATCACAAAGTTGTCATGAGCGTTTTCCTAATTTCACACCATGTACGTATCGTCTCGTCGTTAAAGGAGCTATTGCTTATCTAAGACGACCGTCCATTATAAGCAATAGGTGATTTTTTCAACGTCTGCTTTCCAAGGCATTTTTAAGAGTATCAGAATCAGCGTACTCAAGTTCACTCCCGGTAGAAAGACCGCGGCCGAGCGAGCTCACTTTTATATTTTGAATATCGGCAAGTTTCTCCCGCACATGCACTGCTGTAGCGTCCCCCTCGGGGTTTACAGGGAAAGCAAGAATAATTTCTTGAAACTCTTTATGATGACTTTGTAAATCGTTAATGCGTGCAATGAGTTGCTTGACACGAAGCTGGCTTGCTTTTTCGGATGCAAGCGAGATTGTGCCACCGAGAACGAAATAGCAACCTTTGTAGGTTCCGCTTTTCTCAAGGGCGATTAAATCTGCATCGGAAGCAACGACGGCTAAAAGAGACCCATCACGATTTTGATTGGAACATATATTGCACATTTTTTCTTTCTCAGAATGAAAACGCGCGCATTCCGCACATTGACGGACGCTCTCGGAGAGCGTTTGTACCGCTTCTGTAAGTTCTCTGCGCACCGATGAAGGCGAACGAAGAAGAAACTGGACAAAACGCCCCGCCTGCCTCGGTCCGATGCCCGGAAATTTTTCAAACAAGCTCGTCAGTTGTTCAATCGGGTCGGTCATATTATTTTGATTCTTGGAACTTCTTCATTATCTCTGCTACCTCTTTATCGTTAGGGATTGCTGTTGTCGGAGTGATATCGATCGGATGCTCGACAAGCTTGCCGTCTTTCACGTCGAAGAATGCGAGTTTCGTAATTTCTTTAAAAATTGCCGGCCAATCTGGATTGGTGAATAGCTTCTCAGCGTATACCGCCACATTTTTCTCGTTGCTACGCCAGAAGCGCGTATGTGCCGTCCCCGCCATCAATTCGTGAATGTTATTCAGCACTACCATTGCAGCGTAGAGCGGATAGCGCATGAAAAAGGATTTCCCGGGCGTATGATAATTCCCTTCAAAGTCAGCAATTACACCTCGCTCAATCCTGTCCTCTGCCATGAGACGCGCGGTCATATGCAATTTGAGTGCAGATAGAGCGTCACTAAATGTACATTGGCCAAGTTCTAAGCCAGTCATTGTCGTTGCCGTGTATCTCTTTGTCGATCCGTTCTCTTGTTTGATGGACGGATATGCTACATGTGCAATATTGCCATTGTCCGTAACACTAAGAGCATCCATGGTCGCGCTGTCATTCAGATCCATTCTCGTTGTTGATTGTGCAAAAAGAAGCTCTGCTAAATCATTGGGTGTAGGAATAGTTGATGCAATATGAGGATTTTGTCTGAGAAGGTACATATGGTACTGCTTATAAAATAAGTGGGAAAATTTCGAATGGTCTCCCTCTCCATGATCCATTTGAACTTTTCCTTGATTTCTTGCGTCAAATTCGGCGAACGTTCCATGAAAGCCATTCCGATTTAATTGTTGCATGAGAAAATCGTAATGCCCTAATTGTTCTGGCGAATTCCAAAATTTCTTCAGTGATATTCCAAGGGGTAGCGTTGCATACCCTTCAATGCCGATAATTCTTGCCTTTGCATAAGCAACGGCAAGCTGCTCACCATAACGTGCATGCCACCAACTTTCATGAATGTATCCCCGCAGGATCATTGAAACACCACCAGGTAGTCGGAACAAATTAATTGGGACATCAAAAAAATCGAGGCCAGTTTCACTTTTCTCGATTGTTCGATGTCTTATCTCATACTCCGCACGTATAATATCCGCTACATCCGGCTCAAGAGCCTCAAGTAATTCTGCGAGTTTCTCATCGCCCATTTTGTACAGATCGCGTATATCGCATGAAGTGATTCCGTTTTCGATATGCACGCCGGGGAGGTTGGTGAGCAGTCGCGCTATCTTTTCGTCTTTTTTAAGGTCGACATACTCCACACTGCCGTCTTCTTTGTTTTTTGTTGTGAGCGCCGAGTGTTCGCCCCATGGAATGCCGAGCGCGTCGAGCATTGCTGTCGCACGGATGCTCAACGGGCTCGGTTCTTCGCCGATGGTTTGTTCGATGTCTTCCATTACTTTCATCCAAAAACCTTCCGATAGTGGTTTGCCTGGTCCGTGGTCTGGGTCTTTCAATATCTCCTGCGCACGAAGTGGTTGTCTTTCAAATTTGTTCATACATCAAAATGGTGTCTCCCGCTCAACGCTTGCCTCAGGAGTAAAATCGCCAAAGTCGCTTTTATCTATAGAACGGAATGTAGTTTTCTCCTCGTCGAAGAACAATTCGATTTTTCCTGTAGGACCATTCCTGTGTTTTTCAATAAGAATCTCGGCGACGCCGGGCCTGTCTGAATTGTCATTCATTTTGTCCTCGCGATGAATAAACATTACGACATCCGAATCCTGTTCGAGAGAGCCTGAATCGCGCAAGTCGGAAAGGCGGGGGCGTCCGCGACGTTGTTCTACGGCGCGAGAGAGTTGAGAAAGTGCAAGAACCGGTACGTCGAGTTCGCGTGCCATGGCTTTGAGGGAGCGCGAAATTTCCGTTACCTGCTGAACCATCGAATCGGTAGCCCGCGCGTGTATGGGTGTTATGAGTTGGAGGTAGTCGATTATTACCAGTCCGAGGCCTTTTTCCATTTTGAGCCTGCGAGCTACGGAACGCATAGACAGTACTGTCGCAGATGGTTTGTCGTCGATGTAGATAGGTGCTTCAGAGAGCGTACTCATTCCTTCTTGAAGACGAGCAAACTCTTCTTCTTGCTTGATTTTTCCTGTACGCAAACGCCATGCGTTTACTCCGGCTTGTGCGGCGAGCATGCGATCGACGAGTTGTTGCGAACTCATTTCGAGCGAGAAAACACCTACCGATGTCCCATGCTTTGTCGCGGATAGTCGTGCTATGTCGAGGGCAAGCGCGGTTTTTCCCATCGATGGACGTGCGGCGAGTAAAATCAGATCGGATTTCTGAAGACCTGCGAGCATATTGTCGAGTTGAGCGTAGCCTGTCGGCACTCCTCGCAACGTACTATTGTCTTTCTGTAGATGCTCAAGACGTTCCCATGCCTCGGCAAGCTCTTCTTTGATAGAACTAAAAGATCGGAGCATGGGCGCTTGCGATACGCTAAAAATAGCGGATTGCGCCTCGTCGAGAACGGTCTCGATGTCGCGTTCTTCCGCGAATCCGAGATCATTGATTTTTGCGGCGGCATCTATAAGACTGCGCAATACGAATTTAGTTTGTACAAGTTCCGCATAATGTCGTGCCGAACCGGGGCTTGCGGCGGCACCCACAAGTTCGGAGAGGTAGCTTGCTCCTCCAATATCCTGGAGCTGTTTGCGTTCTTTCAATTTTCCGGAAACTGTTACAACATCGATGGGCTCCCCTTTTCCGTGCAGGGCAAGCATGACGTCGAAGACTGTACGATGCTTCCCTGCATAAAAAGAGTCTACGCCGACCACGTCGGCGACTTCATACATGGCGTTTTGGTTAAGCATCAAGGCGCCGAGAAGTGCACGTTCTGTTTCAGTGTCTTGTGGCGGAACGCGCGGTGAGGTCATGCGTGCATCGTATCATGCGTACATTTTTAATCGTGTGACGCGCGTCCATTCAATTTGTGCTTTATCTGTGGACAAGTGTTTCTTGACGCGAGCATTGTCATTTGATAGAACGTATGCCACAATGCACAAGATAGTCAAATATCTTCTATAATTTGCTTATTTCCCACTAAAATAATATGCTTTCATTTGCCCCAAAATCAATCACAAAAGACTTGCTTGCAGGACTTGCCGAAAGGTCGAGAAAAGTACTAACGGATCGATATGGGCTTTCTACCAAAGGGGAGAGCCGCACTTTAGATGCTATCGGTAAGGAATACAACATAACGCGCGAACGTATACGCCAAATAGAAAATCACGGCCTCTCGACTATTCGCGAATCGAATATTTATACAGCGAAGGCCGAGGCTCTGGAGGATCTAAAGAAAGCGATTCACACGCTCGGAGGCATCGTCGCGGAAGAGGTGATTCTTAAGAATGTATCGAAAAGCGATACTGATCGTAATCACGTACTCTTTCTTCTAACGATAGGACACCACTTCAACGATAGGCGCGAAGATACTAATTTCAAAGCAAGGTGGCATGTAGACGAACAGCTCGCTGAGGCGGTTGAGCGTGCACTTACCAATCTTTACGAATCGATCGAGGCGAATCAGCTTACTTCCGAAGAGGAGTTTGTCGAGCGATTCGTTCAGCATCTGAAACAGGAGGGAATCAAAAATCGTCCGCCCGAAATTTTGGCTCGATGGCTTTTAATATCAAAGCGCATAGGCAAAAACCCCCTAGGAGAATGGGGACGAATGGAATCTCCTCATGTTCGAATTAAAAATACGCGCGATTTCGCATATCTTACCTTAAAGCGCCACGGTTCGCCTATGCATTTTCAAGAAGTGGCGGCGGGCATACATAAACTTTTCAACCGCGAAACGCATCCGGCGACCACGCATAACGAACTCATTAAGGATAATCGTTTTGTTCTTGTCGGTCGCGGTCTTTACGCGCTCAAAGAATGGGGATATGAGCCGGGCGTCGTGCGCGATGTTATAAGAGGAATTCTCGCTCGCGACGGCACGCTGACGCGCGAAGAGATTATCGAACGCGTGAAGCGTGAACGGTATGTGAAAGATGCGACAATCGCAGTTAATTTGCAACATTCCATGTTTGTGCGCCTTCCTGACGGTAAATACACACTCCTAAAAAATTAGGGCGACTTTGTAATAATAAACAGGGCCCATACAAAATGGACACATTAGTGCGTTTAGGGTGCTAAAATACATTCATGGCACTAGAAGCTCCGGGTGTTGGGAGAAGCGATGAAAACATGCACCAATTGGGGATTGGGACATCCGTGATTCGCGCAATAATTGCTGAAATTGTATCTCTTGATTTTCGGATAATTGTAGAGGGTACCATCGGAAATCTTTTTGGAATTTCTCGCGGGACTTTCCTGACCTCTATATTCTTGGGATTATTGGGAGTTTTATGGTACCTGATTCCCAATCTTCCACTTTTTGCTTTTGCGTGGATAGTCGGAACAATGCCGATATGGCTTCCAATTGTCGCGATCTCCGGCGGGTGGAAGGCGTGGGTATGGTATGTACAATCAAGCTACCTATCGAAAAGGGAATCGGTACTCTTGGAAATGAAGATGCCGAGAGAGCTCGCTAAGTCTCCAAGGGGAATGGAAGTTGCGTTTTCGCAGTTATGGATTGATAGCGGTCAGACTACTTTCTTTCAGCGCAAATGGCTTGGTCAAGTGTATCCGATTTTTTCTTTCGAAATAGCTTCTTTTGGTGGCAACGTGCATTTCTATATTTGGATCTGGAAAGAATGGAGGCCCGTCGTCGAATCGGCGATTTATGCGCAATATCCAGAGGTCGAGATCGAAGAAGTAGAGGATTACGCTTCTAAATATTCGTATGATCCGTCCAAAGATATGGTTTTTGCAACCGATCATCGTTTGGAGCCACGCAACGACGCGTATCCGTTAAAAACCTACATTGAGTTCGAATTGGAAAAAGAGACCGAAGAAGAATATGTGGTCGATCCTTTGGCACAGGTAGTTGAAAGATTGAGCGCTTTAGGGCCCAAAGAACAAATCTGGCTTCAGATTGTTATTACAATGAGCAGTTTGGGTGGGACGCAACGACCCAAACATGGGGGTCATTTTTGGGAAACAGAGAGCAGATATACAGGTCTAATACAAGAAGAGATCGATGAGATACGTAAAGAGGTGACCGGCGATCGCAATGATCCGGAAACAGCATGGAAGCAATCCGCGCGTGTCCAGCTTTTTCACATCACCGAGCTGGTCAAAGCTATGGGGCGCAATTTGAGCAAGCACCCATACCATGTGGGTGTACGCGGAGTCTTTATTTCCGATCCCGCTAATTTCATTTCGCGAGGATGGAACAATATGCGCTGGATATGGGCTCCGTTTGGCGATCCAATGCATGCCAACCAGTTGCGTCCGCGCCGATGGCACACTCCATTCGATTATCCGTATCAAGACTTGTGGAACATGCGATGGAATTTGACGGCGCGGCGTTTTTTCGATTGTTATCGCAGGCGAGCGCATTTTTATCCGCCGTATGTACTTCCGGATAATCTTATGTCCACCGAAGCTCTTGCAACGCTTTGGCATCCTCTATCTTCCGGTATTAAATCTCCGGGTTTGGAAAGAATTCCCGCAAAGAAAGCCGAGCCACCCCACAATCTCCCAAAATAAGTGGCGAACCCATAGTGACTTTTGACCACTCGGATATGAAAAAAACTAAAAACAGCACCTCGTTTCGCCGTTGCGCCGCACAAAATTCTGCTACGGGTCTGCATCCGATCGCTTGTCGTGCCTATGGCACGCCGTCGCGGTCGTCTTTGACCCTCGCGACGAATTTTGTGCGGCTCACTGGCGATCAAAAGTCACTATGAGTTCGCCCTCATTACAAAAATTGTTCGAACGTCTTTTTGAGACGGGAAATAGTTTGCTTGCCAAAATGGCAGGGGAATGGCAACTGCACACGAATCGCCGTACTATTCTTACACTCATTTTCGGGGGTGTGATAACAGCAATTGCATATATCACACTTATTCAAGCGCCGGATGATTTTCCGATAAATACTCTTGTCACAATACCCGCAGGCGCCACACTTTCGGAAGTTGCGGATTCATTTGTAGAAATGGGCGTCGTGCAGTCTGCGTTTGCATTTACGCTTGTCATGCGCGTATCTGGACACGAAAGAGACGTGCATGCGGGTGACTACATTTTTAGACAGCCGGAGAGCGTGTTCACTGTCGCGAACGTGGTTGCGCTAGGGCATTACGGACTCGAACCAACGCGCATTCGCATAGTTGAGGGAACGACAACCAAAGAAATGGCCACTGTATTTGGAAACCATCTTCAGCGTTTCGACAAGGCTCGTTTTCTTTCGGAAGCGCAACCTTATGAGGGATTTCTTTTTCCCGACACATATTTTTTTCTGCCAAATGCGACGGATGAGCTGGTGCTTACGACGCTCCGGCAAAATTTTGATGAACACATCAGACTCATATCGCAAGAGATTATCGCGTTTGGCAGACCTCTCAAGGATGTCGTAATCATGGCTTCGCTTTTAGAGAGAGAGGCACGAATAATGAATGATCGACGAAAGATCGCGGGCGTTTTGTGGAATCGTCTCGATATAGGCATGCGTCTTCAAGTCGATGCCGCTTTTCTATACACGCTTGGAAAAGGTACATTTGCGCTCACTGTCAAAGATCTGAAAAGTGACGATCCATACAATACATACGTAAATAAAGGCCTTCCTCCCGGCGCAATCGGTTCTCCATCCATGGACTCGCTTCTCGCGGCAGTAACGCCCGCGAAACATAATTACTTCTTTTATTTGGCCGACAGGAACAACGTGACGTATTATGCCAAGACATACAAGGAACATCTGGAAAACAAGAGAAAGTATATAGACTGATATAGAGCGACGAAATAGTGTATGCTCTTTTCATGCAAAAGGCTTGTGGTGAGTCTGGTCGAACCATTTTCGTAGGGCTCTCTGGCGGCGTCGATAGCGCTGTATCGGCCGCACTCCTGAAGAAACAGGGATACAATGTCGTCGGGTGTTTTATCAAGATATGGCAGCCGGAATTCATAGAATGTTCGTGGCGCGAGGATCGGCTTGATGCCATGCGCGTCGCGACCTCGCTCTCCATACCGTTTCGAGAGATTGATTTTTCAGATGAATACAAGCGAGAAGTCGTCGAAGAAATGGTGCGTGATTATGCGCGTGGCATTACGCCGAATCCGGATGTGCTTTGCAATACTTCGATAAAATTCGGTCATTTTTTAAAATGGGCGGTTGGAGAAGGCGCTGACCATATTGCAACGGGCCACTATGCCCGTATAGAACGTGAGGGCAATGCTCTGACATTAAAACGCGGGAAGGATCCAAATAAAGATCAATCATACTTCCTTTATCGGCTCGGGCAGGAGGAATTGTCGCGAACAATGTTTCCGATCGGAGACCTGACGAAAACGGAGGTACGTTCTTTCGCAAAAAAATTCCATCTTCCAAACGCAGAAAAACCGGATAGCCAAGGATTATGCTTTGTGGGCGATGTCTCGATGCGGGATTTTCTTGCGCGCTTCATTCCAATAAAATCTGGAACGGTCGTCGACATGAGCGGCAAGACGATAGGAGAACATCAGGGGGCTGTTTTGTACACCATAGGGCAGAGACACGGTTTTACCGTTCACGAAAGTAATTCAACTGGTATACATCATGTGGTTTCTGTGGACGTAAAACACAATACCATTACAGTGTCGAAAAATCGTTCCGACGCCGGGCAAAGAAAAGCTTATTTGGAAAATATCCATTGGATCGGCACTACTCCTACATTGCCATTAGAAGCGAAAATACAGGCTCGTTACCGCGAAACACCAATAAAAGCGACAATACAAGACGAGCGCGGCACAATATCAGTGCGAACCAAAGAACACCATATATTTTCTCCCGGGCAATCGCTCGTTATTTATCAAGCAGATACTTGTATCGGCGGAGGCATCATCACGATACCTGGGCGAAAATTTGACAAAGTCTGACTAATATGTTAGCGTCCTTTCGGACTTAAAAGTGTATCCCTACCCCTAAATGCGGACGATTCGCGGAAGCAGCAAGTAAGCACTTTTTTGAATGGAAATGCATTGAGCGGGTCGAGAAGTGCCTATGACTAGGCTTTTCTCGATCTGCTCAATACCGGGTAGATCGTCTTAGGTGCGGAAATGCTTGAAATAAAGCGTCCGCATTTAAGATTCAGGGTTCAAAGTCCCTCGATCTTAGTGACGTTGCGTCACTTAAGAACAACCGTCTTGGGAGATGTAAATGCTACCCGTAATGAACTTAATACCCGACTTGGCAGTGGTCATGAGCGTGGTAACAATGATTCTCGCGGAAATGAAATTTCCGCGCGTATCATTTCTTGCTGGGGGATCGTGTCTACTCACCATGGGCATCTATGTGGGATGGCTGTTTATCGGAGGATCATGGTTTCTCCTCTTGCCAGCAGCATTTTTCCTCGCGTGGTTCATCTGCTTGGTGTTGGACGTATAAGGAATCGGGATTTCTCTGACCATATGGGCCACAAGCGAAACACGTTTTCGCTTGGGGTTTGCATTTACTAATCGTTCTTTTGCTTCTTTTACTTGACTCCCACAAACGCATCATGGCTACATTCAAGAAAATAACGCAACACCCGTCTTTTGATAAAACACCTCGGCTG